>Ga0308167_1000050_pt1 | contig 280933 bp, 268 predicted proteins | sample PhyCR1_2_FD_202138 | JGI IMG/M metagenome (GOLD analysis project Ga0308167, IMG submission 202138) | Phyllosphere microbial communities from UC Gill Tract Community Farm, Albany, California, United States - DLSLRC.R1 | ecosystem: Host-associated > Plants > Phyllosphere > Unclassified | place...
AGGTGACAACGTTGAAATGTCAGTAGAACTAATTCACCCAATCGCAATGGACCCAGGTCTACGTTTTGCGATCCGTGAAGGTGGTCGTACAGTTGGTGCTGGTGTAGTTGCTAAAGTAACTGCATAACCGCTAATATGTTTGTTCTAACCGAGAGTTTAGGCTCTCGGTTTGTTTATAGGTCAGTAGTTCAATTGGTAGAGCGTCGGTCTCCAAAACCGAATGTTGGGGGTTCGAGTCCCTCCTGACCTGCCATTTTTTAAATAAAAAACTTGATGTCGGCTAAACTGGTCATATAATAAGTCGCGAAACCTACGACGAGTACAAAAATGTCGAATGATAAATCACGTGACGCAATGGGCGGCGCGGCAATTCCTCAAAGCAACAATTCTGCTGAAATGGTGAAGACAAGTTCTCCATTTGATTTTATTTTGTGGATCATAGCATTGGCTTTATTTGGCGGTGCGTTGATGACAAATCAATATCTTCCAGCGTATTGGGCACCTGCAAATAGTGTCTGGGTGCGTATTGGGGTAATTTTAGCTTGTATCATCGTAGCTTTAGGTTTATTATACGCCACCCATCAAGGCAAAGGCTTTGTTCGTTTGCTTAAAGACTCTCGTATCGAATTGCGTCGAGTTACATGGCCTACGAAACATGAAACAGTAACCACTTCATGGCAAGTTCTCCTCGTTGTTGTAGTTGCCGCAATTATTTTGTGGTGTTTTGACTATATCATCGGTTGGTTTATGAAGTTTATTATCGGGTAAGAGAGCTATGAAACGTTGGTACATTATTCATGCCTATTCAGGTTATGAAAAACAAGTGATGCGTTCACTTAATGATCGAATCCAGCGTAGCGCTGTTGCTGATAGTTTTGGTGAAGTCCTTGTTCCTACCGAAGAAGTGGTAGAGATGAAGGATGGTAAGAAACGTAAATCAGAGCGTAAATTCTTTCCTGGCTATGTGTTAGTCGAAATGGAAATGAATGATGAAACTTGGCACATTGTTAAAGAATGTCCAAAAGTATTAGGTTTCATCGGTGGTACAGCTGAAAAGCCAGCACCAATTACGCAAAAAGAAGCTGATGCGATTCTTGCACGTGTACACAATAAAGGTGAAGCACCTCGTCCTAAGACGATGTTTGAGCCGGGTGAAGAATTACTTGTTACTGACGGTCCATTCACAGACTTTAAAGGTGTGGTGGAAGAAGTTCAGTACGAAAAATCACGTTTAACGTTGACGATTAATGTATTTAATCGACCAACTCAAGTTGAATTGGAATTTCGCCAAGTCGAAAAAACAATTTAATTTGCACTGTTTGAAAGCGCCCGATTTGTTATGGATCGGGCATTGTTGTTGTAACGGTATCGTTACTTGAAATGTTGGGGAGCTCTAAAAGGCGTTTGTACCCAGAGGTAATTTGAAATGGCTAAGAAGATTGACGGCTATATCAAGCTGCAAGTTCCAGCTGGTAAAGCGAATCCATCTCCACCGATTGGTCCTGCACTAGGTCAACGTGGTGTTAACATCATGGCATTCTGTAAAGAATTCAATGCTGCTACACAAAAAGTTGAACAAGGTCTTCCAATTCCTGTAGTGATCACTGTGTACAACGATAAGTCGTTCACATTCATCATGAAAACTCCACCTGCTGCGATTCTTCTTAAGAAAGCTGCTGGTATCCAAAAGGGTTCTGCTGTACCAAACAAAACTAAAGTTGGTAAGTTGACTCGCGCTCAGTTAGAAGAAATTGCGACTACTAAAGAACCAGATTTAACTGGTGCTGATTTAGACGCACGTGTACGTACCATTGCTGGTTCTGCGCGTTCTATGGGCTTGGAAGTGGAGCTATAAGACATGGCAAAGTTAACTAAACGTCAAAAAGCCATTGCTGCAGCTATTGAAGCAAACAAAGTTTACACTTTGGAAGAAGCAGTACAAGTTCTTAGCAGCCTACCTGCTGCAAAATTCAAAGAATCTTTGGATGTTGCGGTAAACCTAGGTGTTGATCCTCGTAAATCTGACCAAGTTGTTCGTGGCGCGACTACACTTCCTGCAGGTACTGGTAAAACTGTACGTGTTGCTGTGTTTGCTCAAGGCGCTGCTGCTGAAGCTGCTAAAGCTGAAGGCGCGGACATCGTTGGTTTTGATGATCTTGCTGAAAGCATTCAAGCGGGTAACTTAGACTTCGATGTTGTGATTGCTGCTCCAGATGCAATGCGTGTTGTTGGTAAGTTAGGTACGATCCTTGGTCCACGTGGCTTAATGCCAAACCCTAAAGTGGGTACTGTAACTCCTGACGTAGCAACTGCAGTTAAAAATGCAAAAGCTGGTCAAGCACGTTACCGTGTAGACAAAGCGGGTATCATCCACGCTGCGATCGGTCAAGTAGGTTTCACTGCTGAAGCTGTTCGTTCAAACGTTGAAGCGCTTATCGCTGACCTTAAGAAAGCAAAACCTGCGACTTCTAAAGGTATCTACATCCAAAAGATCACTTTGAGCTCAACTATGGGTCCTGGTCTTGTTGTTGATGTACAAAACGTTTCTAAATAATTATTTTTCAATAATTATATTGCGATAAAAGAATTTTAAAGTCCTGAGTGAAATTTGAAGTGTTACTTCAAATTTTACGCAAGAAAGAGTGATGGCTTCTATTGAGGTTGAGCTTTTCTTCTTGTGGATTGATAAAGCATGGCTTTGTTGATCATCAGGCGGACTTTGAATTGATAGATGTAAATTTATCAGCGTCAAAGACCTCAGGCGAGGGGAGTCTTCGGATTCGCTTCTTAAAATACCAGTCTGAGTAGACGCGGTGGTGTGATTGATTCCTCCTCCGCGTGTAAGTCAAGAGATTGATTTACGAATTGGGAGTGCAGTCCGTGGATTGCATAAATCACCGTTAGGAGGTTTTACAATGGCTCTTCTTATCGAAGACAAAAAACAGATCGTTGCGGAAGTAAATGAAGTTGCTTCTACCGCGTTTGCTGCTGTTGTTGCTGACTACCAAGGTTTAACAGTTGAACAATTGACTACACTTCGTGTTGAAGCTCGTAAGTTAGGTGTTAAGACACGTATCGTGCGTAACACTTTGGCTAAACGTGCTTTCGAAGGTACTCAATTTGATATCTTAGACGAAAACCTTGTTGGTCCAACTATTCTAGCTTTTTCAACTTCTGAAGATGACATGGGCGCAGCTGCTCGCTTGTTTGAAGAATTTGCTAAAACTAACAAAGCATTTGAACTTAAAGCTGCTGCATTTGACGGCAAACTTTATCAAGGTGCTGACGTTAGCGTTATCGCGAATCTTCCGAACCAAGAAAAAGCACTTACTATGCTTGCCAATGTTCTTCAAGCTCCTATTTCGAAATTGGGTCGCCTTATTACAGCGCTCAAAGAGAAAAACGAGTCAGAAGCTGCATAAGCTTAATAAATTTCACACACCATTCAATATCCATTTGGAGTTATTCTCATGGCTTTAACTAACGAAGAAATCTTAAACGCAGTTGCTGAAAAAACTGTTCTTGAACTTGTTGAACTTATCTCTGCTTTCGAAGAGAAATTCAACGTATCAGCTGCTGCTGTAGCTGTAGCTGCAGGTCCTGCTGCTGCTGTTGCTGAAGAGCAATCAGAATTCAATGTTGAATTGACTTCTTTCGGTGCTAACAAAGTTGCTGTAATTAAAGCAGTACGTGAAGTTACTGGTCTTGGCTTGAAAGAAGCTAAAGACTTAGTAGAAGGCGCTCCTTCAAATCTTAAAGAAGGCGTTTCTAAAGAAGAAGCTGAAGAACTTAAGAAAAAACTTGAAGAAACTGGTGCTACAGTTACTGTTAAGTAATTTCGCTAGGGGTCGAATTTTAATTTGACCCCAAAAATTGGCTGATGGCTCTTGGGTCATCAGCCTTTTTGCGTTACAATAATCGGCTCGATTTTAGATTGATTGGTAGAAAAACCATCAATTTTAAAAATAAATAAACACAATCAAACGCTTAGCAATATTTTTCCATTTTAAAAATATTGCTAAGCGTTTTGTACCACTGAAATTTGCAGCATTTGTATAAAAGTGGTGGTCATATCGACCTGCGTAATTCCTTCTAAGTTCGTTCTGCAGGCGGACTTAGTTTACTTTCCGAGGACTCCAGATGGCATACTCATATACCGAAAAGAAACGGATCCGTAAGAATTTTGGTAAATTGCCCCAAGTCATGCATGCTCCGTACCTGCTCTCGATTCAAGTCGACTCGTACAGAACATTCTTGCAAGATGGCAAAACACCAAAAAATCGCGAAGATATCGGTCTCCAAGCTGCATTTCGTTCAGTTTTTCCTATTGAAAGTTATTCGGGCAATGCTGCTTTAGAATTCGTTGAGTATAGTCTTGGTAAACCAGAGTTTGATGTTCGCGAATGTATTCTTCGTGGCTCAACCTTTGCGGCACCAATGCGCGTTAAAATTCGTTTGATCATCAAAGATCGTGAAACGAAATCTATTAAAGACGTACGTGAACAAGAAGTGTACATGGGTGAAATGCCACTCATGACTGAGAATGGTACCTTTGTCATCAATGGTACTGAGCGTGTAATCGTATCTCAATTACACCGTTCACCAGGCGTATTCTTTGACCATGATAAAGGTAAAACGCATTCAAGCGGTAAAGTGCTTTATTCAGCACGTATTATTCCTTATCGTGGTTCATGGTTAGATTTTGAGTTTGATGCTAAAGATTTAGTCTTTGTACGTATTGACCGTCGTCGTAAATTACTTGCGACTGTTGTGTTACGTGCATTGAGCTATAGCAATGAACAAATTCTGAATATGTTCTACGAAAAAGTACCTGTATATCTTGATATGGGTAGCTATCAGATTGACCTTGTGCCTGAACGTCTTCGTGGTGAAATGGCTCAATTTGATATCGTGGACAATGATGGTAAAGCCATTGTTGAACAAGGTAAACGTATTAATGCTCGCCATGTACGTCAAATGGAAGCTGCTGGTTTAACTAAACTTCCAGTTCCAGATGAATATTTGTATGAGCGTATTACTGCTGAAGATATCGTACTTAAAGACGGTGAAGTAATTACTGCTAACACTGTATTAAGTCATGAGATTTTGGTCAGAATTGCTGAAGGTGGTATTAAACAATTTAATATCCTGTTCACCAATGACATCGATCGTGGTTCTTTTGTTGCTGACACCTTACGTGCAGATACAACATCTGGTCGTGAAGAAGCACTTGTAGAAATCTACAAAGTGATGCGTCCAGGTGAGCCACCAACGAAAGAAGCGGCTGAAAACTTATTCAATAACTTATTCTTCTCTACAGAGCGCTATGATTTATCGCCTGTGGGTCGTATGAAGTTTAACCGTCGTTTGGGTCGTCCTTACGAAGTGGGTACAGATCAGAAGTCTCGTGAAGTAGAAGGTATTCTTTCTAACGATGACATCATTGATGTACTGAAAACACTGGTAGAAATTCGTAACGGTAAAGGTGAAGTCGACGATATCGATCACTTGGGTAACCGTCGCGTACGTTCTGTTGGTGAAATGACAGAAAACCAATTCCGTGTTGGTTTAGTTCGTGTTGAACGTGCTGTTAAAGAGCGTTTAAACCAAGCTGAAACAGATAACTTGTCTCCACAAGATTTGATCAATGCGAAACCAGTTGCTGCTGCAATCAAAGAATTCTTTGGTTCAAGCCAATTGTCACAGTTTATGGATCAAAACAACCCATTGTCAGAAATTACACACAAACGTCGTGTATCTGCGCTTGGGCCTGGTGGTTTGACACGTGAACGTGCGGGCTTTGAAGTACGTGACGTACATCAAACTCACTATGGTCGTGTATGTCCAATTGAAACACCTGAAGGACCAAACATTGGTTTGATCAACTCGCTTTCTGTTTATGCAAAAGCGAACAACTTCGGTTTCTTGGAAACACCATACCGTCGCGTTGTTGATGGTCGTGTAACAGATGATGTTGAATATTTATCTGCAATTGAAGAAGTAGGTACTGTTATTGCACAGGCCGATTCTGCATTGGATAAAGATGGACATTTAACAGAAGACTTCGTTTCAGTACGTCACCAAGGTGACTTCGTTCGTATGCCACCTGAAAAAGTGACGCATATGGATGTATCTGCTCAACAGGTTGTATCTGTCGCTGCATCACTTATTCCATTCCTTGAACACGATGATGCCAACCGTGCATTGATGGGTTCAAACATGCAACGTCAGGCTGTTCCTACATTGCTTGCTGATAAACCACTTGTGGGTACCGGCATGGAAGCAAACGTAGCGCACGACTCTGGTGTATGTGTGATCGCGAAACGTGGCGGACGCATTGAGTTTGTAGATGCATCACGTGTGGTTATTCGTGTCAACGAAGATGAAATGATCGCGGGTGAAGCAGGTGTAGATATCTACAACTTGATCAAATACACGCGTTCAAACCAAAACACATGTATTAACCAAAAAGTGCTTGTGAGCATGGGCGATAAAGTCGGCCGTGGTGACGTTCTTGCTGATGGTCCATCAACTGATGGTGGTGAATTAGCATTGGGTCAGAACATGCGTGTCGCGTTCATGACTTGGAACGGTTATAACTACGAAGACTCGATTTTATTATCTGAACGCGTGCTTCAAGAAGATCGTTTAACGTCAATTCATATTCAAGAATTATCATGTGTTGCGCGTGATACGAAGTTAGGTGCGGAAGAAATCACTGCCGATATTCCTAACGTAGGTGAAGCAGCGTTATCTAAACTTGATGAATCAGGTATTGTTTATATCGGTGCTGAAGTTGCAGCGGGTGATATTCTTGTTGGTAAAGTGACACCTAAAGGTGAAACACAATTAACCCCTGAAGAAAAATTACTTCGTGCAATCTTTGGTGAGAAAGCGGCAGACGTTAAAGATTCATCTTTACGTGTTTCTTCAAGCGTTAAAGGTACAGTCATCGACGTTCAAGTGTTTACACGTGACGGTATCGAGAAAGATGAACGTGCTCAAGCGATTGAGAAAGCGCAACTTGATGCTTACCGTAAAGACTTGAAAGAAGAATTCAAAATCTTCGAAGAAGCTGCTCGTGAACGTATTATCCGTTTGTTAAAAGGCCAAGAGTCGAATGGCGGCGGTACGACCAAGCGCGGTGATAAGCTATCTGAAGATGTATTGTCTGGTTTAGAGCTTGTTGATCTTTTAGAAGTTCAACCAACAGATGAAGGTATCGCTGAACGCTTAACTCAAATTCAAGTGTTCTTGAAAGAGAAGAGCTACGAGATTGATGAGAAATTTGCTGAGAAAAAACGCAAACTTTCTACAGGTGATGAGCTTACAACAGGTGTATTGAAAGTTGTTAAAGTTTACTTAGCTGTAAAACGTCGTATTCAGCCTGGTGATAAAATGGCGGGTCGTCACGGTAACAAAGGTGTTGTATCAAACATCTTGCCTGTTGAAGACATGCCGCATGACATCCATGGTGTTCCAGTTGATGTCGTACTTAACCCATTGGGTGTACCATCACGTATGAACGTGGGTCAGATTCTTGAAACTCACTTAGGTATGGCTGCAAAAGGTCTTGGCGATAAGATCGACAAGATGATGAAAGAGCAACGTACCGTTCTTGAGCTTCGTGATTTCTTAGACAAGATTTATAACAAAGTTGGTGGCGAGCAAGAAGATCTTGATAGCTTAACTGATGAAGAAATCTTGGTGTTATCAGGTAACTTGCGTAAAGGTGTTCCTTTAGCTACGCCAGTATTTGATGGTGCAGAAGAAAGTCAGATCAAAGAGTTACTTGAGCTTGGTGGTATCTCACGTACAGGTCAAACAGTATTGTATGACGGACGTACAGGTGAGCGTTTTGACCGCCCAGTAACTGTTGGTTATATGTACATGCTCAAGTTGAACCATTTGGTTGATGACAAGATGCATGCACGTTCTACTGGTTCTTATTCACTTGTAACTCAACAACCGCTTGGTGGTAAAGCACAATTCGGTGGTCAGCGTTTCGGTGAGATGGAAGTCTGGGCACTAGAAGCTTATGGTGCTGCTTATACACTTCAAGAAATGCTTACTGTGAAGTCGGATGACGTTGAAGGTCGTACTCGCATCTATAAGAACATCGTAGATGGTAACCATTATATGGATCCGGGTATGCCTGAATCGTTTAACGTATTGACCAAAGAGATCCGTTCTTTAGGTATCAACATTGAACTGAAAAATGGTGACTAAACTTCACCATTGAATCTCCCTAAATCCCTCTTTATGAAAGAGGGACTTTCCCCCTTAGAAAAAGGGGGATCAAGGGGGATTAAAATTCAGTGAAAAAACAATATTTGTGACCCAGTCGTAGCCTGAAAAGCGCTTCGACACACGGAGAAAAAAATTGAAAGACTTGCTCGATATCATGCGCAAAAAGACGGATTCAGATGGTCATGCTCCAGTAGAGTTTGACCGTATCCGTATTGGTCTTGCGTCACCAGAAATGATTAAGTCATGGTCTCACGGTGAAGTTAAAAAGCCAGAAACCATTAACTATCGTACGTTTAAACCAGAACGTGATGGTTTATTCTGTGCCAAAATCTTTGGTCCAGTAAAAGATTACGAATGCTTGTGCGGTAAATACAAGCGTATGAAATATAAAGGCGTCATTTGTGAAAAATGTGGCGTTGAAGTAACAACTGCAAAAGTTCGTCGTGAGCGTATGGGTCACATCGAGCTTGCTTCTCCAGTTGCGCATATTTGGTTCTTGAAATCATTACCAAGCCGTATCGGTTTATTACTTGATATGACTTTACGTGATATCGAACGTGTATTGTACTTCGAATCTTATGTGGTTACTGATCCTGGCATGACGCCAATGGAAAAGTACCAACTTCTTAACGATGAAGAATACTTCACTGCGTTAGAAGAACATGGTGACGAATTCAGCGCGAAAATGGGTGCCGAAGCAGTTCAGGATTTGTTGAAAGACATCGATCTTGAAGCTGAAATTTCTCGTTTACGTGAAGAAATTCCAAACACAACTTCAGAAACGAAGCTTAAAAAAGCCTCTAAACGTTTGAAGTTGATGGAAGCGTTCAAAGAGTCAAACAACAAGCCAGAATGGATGGTGATGAATGTACTTCCAGTACTTCCACCTGATCTTCGCCCGTTGGTACCGCTTGAAGGTGGTCGTTTTGCGACTTCTGACTTGAACGATCTTTATCGTCGTGTGATCAACCGTAACAACCGTTTAAAACGTCTTCTTGACCTTGCTGCACCAGACATTATCGTACGTAACGAAAAACGTATGTTACAAGAGTCTGTAGATGCGTTATTGGACAATGGTCGTCGTGGTCGTGCAATTACCGGTTCGAACAAACGTCCGCTTAAATCTTTGGCAGATATGATCAAAGGTAAGCAAGGTCGTTTCCGTCAAAACTTACTTGGTAAGCGTGTTGACTACTCTGGTCGTTCGGTAATTACTGTAGGTCCAACTTTACGTTTGCACCAATGTGGTCTTCCGAAGAAAATGGCACTTGAATTATTCAAGCCGTTTATCTTTGCTAAGCTACAAGCTTCTGGCCAAGCAACAACCATTAAAGCTGCGAAGAAAATGGTTGAGCGTGAAACTCCTGAAGTTTGGGACGTTCTTGCATCTGTAATTCGTCAACATCCAGTGATGTTGAACCGTGCGCCAACACTTCACCGTTTAGGTCTTCAAGCATTTGAACCTATTCTAATTGAAGGTAAAGCGATCCGTTTACACCCACTCGTTTGTGCTGCGTTTAACGCCGACTTCGATGGTGACCAAATGGCGGTTCACGTTCCATTAACACTTGAAGCTCAATTAGAAGCTCGTGCGTTAATGATGTCGACCAACAACATCTTGTCACCTGCCAACGGTGAGCCGATCATCGTACCTTCTCAGGACGTTGTCTTGGGCTTGTATTACATCACACGTGATGCAATCAATGCCAAAGGTGAAGGCATGGTGTTTGCGGATACTCACGAAGTAAACCGTGCACTTGCAACAGGTCAAGTTGACTTACATGCGCGTGTAAAAGCACGTGTACACCAAACAGTGATTGATGAAAACGGTAACCGTGAGCATCAAACTATTGTTGTAGATACGACACCTGGTCGTTGCTTACTTTGGGAAGTTGTTCCTGAAGGTATGGATTTCCAACAAATCAACGTTGAGATGACTAAAAAGAACATCTCTAAGTTGATTAACTCTTGCTACCGTAAATTAGGTTTGAAAGATACTGTTATCTTTGCTGACCAATTGATGTACTTGGGCTTCCGCCAAGCAACACGTTCTGGTGTTTCTGTGGGTATGGAAGACATGTTGATTCCGCCACAAAAACAAGCAATTATCGAAAAAGCAGAAGTTGAAGTTCGTGAAATTGAACAACAATTCGAGCAAGGCTTCGTAACTGCGGGTGAGCGTTACAACAAAGTTGTCGATATTTGGGCGCGTACTAACGACCAAGTTGCCAAAGCGATGATGGACAACTTGTCATTCACGACTGTTAAAAACAAACAGGGTGAAGACGAGAAGCAAAAATCATTCAACAGTATCTACATGATGTCTGACTCTGGTGCCCGTGGTTCGGCAGCTCAGATTCGTCAGCTTGCAGGTATGCGTGGTTTGATGGCGAAACCAGATGGTTCGATCATTGAAACACCGATTAAAGCAAACTTCCGTGAAGGTTTGACAGTACTTCAGTACTTCATTTCAACACATGGTGCGCGTAAAGGTTTGGCCGATACAGCACTTAAAACAGCAAACTCTGGTTACTTGACACGTCGTCTAGTCGACGTTGCGCAAGACTTGGTTATTACTGAGCCAGATTGTGGTACGCTTGAAGGTCTTGTAATGACTCCGTTCATTCAAGGTGGCGATGTCATTGAGCCATTAAGTGTACGTGTATTAGGACGTGTAACTGCTGAAGACGTGAAAAAAGCGGGTTCAGATGAAGTTGTGCTTCCACGTAACACATTGATTGACGAGAAAATCGCGGCGTATCTTGAAGATGCGGGTGTCGATGAAGTTAAAGTACGTTCAGTTGTAAACTGTGCTTCGACTTTCGGTGTATGTGCTAAATGTTATGGTCGTGACTTGGCGCGTGGTCACTTGGTGAATCCAGGTGAATCTGTTGGTGTTATGGCTGCGCAATCAATTGGTGAACCTGGTACACAGTTAACCATGCGTACATTCCACGTAGGTGGTGCTGCAAGCCGAACGTCTGCTGCAAATAGCGTACAAGTACGTAACAAAGGTACAGTTCGTTTCCATAACGTTAAAACTGTTCAACATGCCAAAGGTCACTTGGTGTCTGTTTCACGTTCAGGTGAAATCGGTATCGCTGATGATTTAGGTCGCGAACGTGAGCGTTATAAACTTCCATACGGTGCGTCTATCTTGATTAAAGATGGTCAACCTGTAGAAGGCGGTGGTATTGTTGCAACTTGGGATCCGCATACACATCCATTGGTTACAGAAGTTGCTGGTAAAGCTCGCTTCAGCCAAATTTCGGATGGCGTAACTGCAACATCGAAAACTGATGATGCAACAGGTATGACCACTGTTGAAATTTTACCTGTAACAGCACGTCCTGCTTCTGGTAAAGATTTGCGTCCTGCAATCGTGTTGGATACAACCGATGGCGGCGAACAGTTCTACTTCTTGCCACAAAACACGATCGTGACTGTTCGTGATGGCGAGACGATCGGTGTTGGTGACGTTATTGGTCGTGTACCACAAGAAACTTCACGTACTCGTGATATTACCGGTGGTCTACCGCGTGTAGCTGACTTGTTCGAAGCACGTAAGCCGAAAGAACATGCAATTCTTGCTGAAATCTCAGGTGTTGTAAGCTTTGGTAAAGAAACCAAAGGTAAGAACCGTTTAGTGATTACACCAGATGATGGCTCTGAAATTTATGAAGAGTTGATTCCAAAATGGCGTACCATTAACGTGTTTGAAGGTGAGCATGTGAACCGTGGTGAAACCATTTCTGATGGTCCACAAAACCCACATGACATCTTGCGTTTGAAGGGTGAAGTTGCATTAACCAACTACATCGTGAACGAAGTTCAAGACGTTTACCGCTTACAAGGTGTAAAAATCAACGATAAGCATATCGAAGTAATCGTTCGTCAAATGTTGCGTAAAGTTGACATTACCGACGGTGGCGATACAAGCTTTATCAAAGGCGAACAAGTGGATTACATCCGCGTTGTGGGTGAAAACCAAGCGGTATTGGCTCAGAACAAGTTCCCTGCGAAGTATGAACGTCAATTGATGGGTATTACCAAAGCATCGCTTTCTACTGACTCGTTCATCTCTGCTGCATCGTTCCAGGAAACAACCCGTGTGTTAACTGAAGCGGCTGTAACAGGTAAAGAAGATGATTTACGTGGCTTGAAAGAAAACGTTGTTGTAGGTCGCTTGATTCCAGCAGGTACTGGTCTTGCATACCACTTAGAACGTCGTCGTCAAGAAGCAGAAGCTGCAGAGCATGAGCTTGTAAATGACTTCTCTGAGGTTGATCAAGCATTCTCTCAAGCTTTAAACGAAGATTCTTTCTAAGTTAAACAGCTTTTGAAATGAAGAAGACGCCTTAGGGCGTCTTTTTTTATATACTGAGTAGATCTCAGTCACAAACATTAAAAATGGCAGTTAAAATTAGAAATATATGGATAGTTTTACTGGCAGTCATGTTCGTTCCCGTCTGCTTGTTGATGTTTTTACCAGCTCAGCCAGAAATGAATTGGCAGCACGATGTATTTCAATTCATCACAGAAAAATTAAAGATTCAAACGGGAAGGTTTGGTTCCTTGGCTTTTTATACCGTATCGGTGACTGCATATTTTTCGCTATTGAGCAGCATTTGGGCCGTTTTTTTATTTTGCATGATTTGGCAAGAAGGGCGTCAAACTATACCTCAAACAACGCTCCAGGCAGCGCAGTTTAAGTTGTGGGATGCGGTGCTTGTAGTTGTATGTATTCTTGGGTTTATCTGGTTTAGTTTTTCGATGATGCAATGGCATTTCGCGAAACAAGATATGACCATAGGTTTAGGTCGAAATGGCTATTTATTCCAATCCTTGTATCACTATCAACTTGGCGTTGTCTTTGCTGAACTCTTTTTTATGCTTTTCTTGGTATTCAGCCAGCTGGCAATCTTGATGCTTGTTTATGCAAGTTATCGTTTTCTCAAAGAGAAATTTAAATAAGAAAAATTAAGATTCAATATGAGTTATTTAATGATTACCCCGTTGTTTTTAAATATTTAACTAGGAAATGGTTGCTCAAAAATAGGCTTTTTTCATAACGCCTTTTTAAAACGATAAATCAACATGAAATTTCCCTCATCCTAGCCTTCTCCCAAAGCGAGAAGGGACTTCAATACCAATATAATTCACTCAACATGATCATCTTTTACTTTATGAAAGCGACCTAATAATTTCTTATTAACATGAATGTTATTTAAATTCGATTGTGCATCTTTGATAATCAAAGACTACAAATGGCAACATGAAAATTTAATTTAATCCATAAATTAGTGTTTTCATAAAATCAGTCGTAATCAATTGCATTTGTAAGTTCAGATAGAAAGGATGAATAACATGAAAAAAATAGTAATGACTATGATGTGTGTGAGTTTACCTATTGTGATGCTTACAGGTTGTGAAAACATGTCAGCAAACGATAAGCGTATTGCTTCAGCGGCCCTTGGTGGTGCTGTTGGTGGCGGTGTAGGTAATCATGCAGGTAATGGCGTTGGTGCTGCTGTTGGTGCAGGCGGTGGTGCTGCTGTAGGAAGCAAAGCCAACAATGGTTCAAATCGCAATGCAACCTATAGTGGTATCGGTGCGGGTATTGGCTCAGTCCTTGGTAAAGGTGTTCTTGGCGGTGATGCCGGTGCTGCAATTGGTGGCGCGATCGGTGGTGGTGCTGGTGCTGCTATTGAGCAAAATAAGTAAGCGTCTAAACCCAAGACTCAATAAAAATAAGCGCAACGTATTAGCATTGCTGATTACGTGATGCGCTTATTTTTTATCCCTATTCATATCTAAGCTTAAAAGATCTGACCACTTCAGTACTCTTGTTGCATCTATTGATATTTCGTTTTAGTAAGACTGATTTTAATCTTATTTAGCGTTTTAAGGGGTGTGGGTTTTTACGACGGATATATACGGTTTTTTGTACCTCAGCAATTCTTAAGCCAGAATCATCAAAAATATTCACGGTATAGTTACGATAGACTGGACTATAGTTTTCAGCTAAATCTTTGACATGTTCGATTTCAATCGCATCTAAACGAATATCTGCATAAACCGTACTACGTCCAGGGGAAAGGAAATTGATGCTTGCGGTTTTATCCCAAACCATATATTTCGGACCCAGATGATGCATTAAAAGAAGCATATAAAATGGATCAACCATTGAATACAAACTACCGCCAAAGTGCACACCAACAATATTTTGATTGCTGTGTGTCAGTGGCATTTTGACCCGAACATGATAGTTTTTTAGATCAATTTTTTCGATTTCAATCCCTGCACCTTTATATGGAGAAAAATGATTCAACATAAATTTGGAAACAAATGGGATTGTCTGTAGTTTTTTGATTAGCGCATTCATGGTCAATTCTAGTTATCGATTTTTAAACCATAATAAAGAACTGAATGGAATGTGGCATTGATCCAAATGCCCTCTACTACGAAATCACAGCCAATGGTAAAACAATAAAAGGTGACTCAATGCAAGTGCAAACTTATTGGATATCCACACAAGATAAGCAAAAACTTTATGCAAAAACATGGGGTAATGCTGAAAACCCTGCATTGGTTTTGGTCCATGGCTATCCTGATAATCAGGAAGTTTGGGAACCTATTATTGAACAATTGATCTCAAAATTTTACATCATTACTTATGATGTACGTGGGGCAGGGCAGTCTTCTGTACCGAAACGAATTCGTGATTATGCTTTAGCACGCTTATCTTTGGATTTAGAGTGCGTGGTAAATGAGCTACTGCCCAATCGTAATTTTCATCTTGCAGCGCATGATTGGGGCTCGATTCAGTCGTGGGAATCTGTGACTGAACCTAAATTTAAAAACCGTATTTTGTCTTATACCACCATGTCTGGACCTTGTTTAGATCATGCTGCTTTTTGGATGCGTGAACAGTTTTTACATGAAAAGCCTAAATTTTTTAAGCAGTTATTTAAATCTTGGTATATCGTCGCATTCCAGTTACCATTTCTTGCACCGACCGTTTGGCATTTCTTTAGCCCACAACGCTGGGGCGCAATTTTAACGCAACTTGAGAAAAAGAAAGGCTTACCGTTAAACCAAAATATTGCAAAAGATGGTGAACATGGTATCGGGCTATACCGTGCTAACTTTCTTCCACGTTTAACTCGACCACGTGAGCGTTATGCAGTATGTCCTGTACAGGCGGTTGTACTGTTAAGAGATAAATTTGTAAGCCCAGAATTGATTGATGAAGTGCCTAAATGGGCAACAGATTTTGAACGTGTAGAAGTTGATGCAAACCATTGGGCAGTACTTAGCCAACCACAAGAGATTGCACAATATATTCAAACATTTGCACTCAAAAATAGTGAGAGTTGATTCGCTTAAAGTGATGTGAGCTCTTATAAAAATAGGCTATGTTTTCACATGGCCTATTCATTTTATGACCAGTCCGACTAAATTACAGCTTCATTGTAGTGAATCTGATAAAATATCGGCTTTCAAATTTTCGTAAATTTCTCCATGAATGCTGTCGTTATTGCGATTGCCGTGATGTTTATCTTGTCACTGGCACGAGTTTCTGTTGTTTTAACATTGGTTATTTCAGCAATTATAGGTGGGTTGGTTGCAGGTTTAAGTCTGTCAGATACAGTTACAGCATTTAATGCGGGCTTAGGTGATGGTGCAGAAGTTGCCTTGGCATATGCGGTATTAGGCGCTTTCGCTTTGGCACTTTCAAAGTCAGGCTTGCCTGATTTATTGGCCTATAAACTGATAGGCTTACTCGGTATGGAAGCCACGCAGAAACAAGCAACCAAAGTAAAATTCTTATTATTGGGTATTTTACTGATTGCCGCGATTTGTTCACAAAACTTAATTCCTGTGCATATCGCGTTTATTCCTGTGCTTGTTCCACCGTTATTAAAAGTGATGAATCACTTGAAACTCGACCGTCGTGCCGCAGCATGTGTACTGACCTTAGGTTTAGTCGGCACATATATCTTCTTGCCTGTAGGCTTTGGTGCAATTTTTCTTGAACAAATTCTGATGGGGAATATCAACAAAATTGGCGCTGCTTATCATCTGCATGTTGAAAGAAGCATGATGCCTATGGGTATGGCTATTCCTGTATTAGGTATGGTGATTGGTACTTTATTTGCCGTTTTTGTCAGTTATCGTAAACCGCGTATTTATGTTGATCGTAATGTTGCACCAATTACCACGATTGATTTAGATAAACCACTTCGTGCGGTAAATGTTGAGGTATTAAAAGCTGATGGCATTGCTTTAGAGCAAGAAGCCAAGCAAGAAGCTCCTGTGATTGCCAAGAAAACTATTCTTATGGCATTGCTGGCAATCATTTTAACCCTGATCTCTCAATTGTATTCAGGCTCAATGATTCTTGGCGGATTGGTTGGATTCTCTGTTCTCTCTGCCGCAGGGATTTTTAAATGGCAAGAAGCGGATGATGTTTTTGTACAAGGGATGCGTATGATGGCATTGGTCGGTTTTATCATGATCTCTGCTGCGGGTTTTGCATCGGTGATGACCCATACTGGGGATATTAATCAGTTGGTCAACGGTGTTGTACATTTGATTGGTGACAATAAAGCACTAGCTGCTTTCTTGATGTTATTTATTGGTTTATTTGTAACGATTGGAATTGGTTCATCATTTTCAAGTGTGCCTGTGCTTGCAGTCATTTATGTTCCTTTATGTGTACAATTCGGCTTCTCTCCACTTGCAACTGTTGCCTTAATTGGTACTGCGGCAGCACTAGGAGATGCGGGTTCACCAGCTTCAGATTCGACCTTGGGACCTACGGCTGGTTTGGGCGTAGATGGGCAACATGATCATATTTGGGATACGGTTGTTCCAACATTTATCCATTTTAATATTCCATTATTGGTGTTTGGTTGGATTGCTGCGATGGTTTTATAAGTCGGTACTGATCAGACATAAGGAGATTCATTAAATGATTGATGAATCTCCTTTTTTTATGGTTATTTGGTCTAAAATAACTTGTATTTGCAGGAAATTTACTATAAATATTGAAAAAATAAAATAATAGCTTTGATTTGATTTATTTAAAATAACTAACCAATAGATAATATTATCTTGATTAAAATACTTGGTTTTAATTAAATAATCTTGATTAATTAAGTTGGATTTAAAAACCAACTATATTGATATGATTAAAATAAATTTACTTATATAACAATTGTTTGAAAATATATAATAATTTTTGATTTAAATAAATGTTGCAATATTATTAATACCTATGTTTAATGTTTATTAATAACAACGCTGGGGTATTTATAATGTTAAAGCAAACTGCTCTTATTGCATTAATGGCAATTTCTTCTGCTTCATTTGCAGATTGGCAAGTCAAAGTTGGTGGTTCGGTGATTGCACCAACACAAGACACCAAAGTTGCTGGTGTTGGTACTGTGAAAGCAGACCATGAATATGCTTTTACGCCTTCTGTAGAATATATCTTTGGTGAAACACCTTTCTCTGCGGAAGTTTTATTAGCGACACCAATTAGCCACGATGTGAAATTAGATGGTGAAAAAGCAGTTAACCTTAAACACTTACCACCAACTGTAACGTTTAAATATAACTTTAAAAACTCTACACGTTTTACACCGTATATTGGTGTTGGTGGTACAGCATTCCTTGCATGGGATGAGGAATCATCTGGGGCATTGGCGGGCACTAAGGTTAAAGTTAAAGATGATTTTGGTTTTGCTGGCCAAATCGGTTTTAACTTCCAACCTGCTGATGCAAAAAACTGGGGTGTTTTCTTTGATGCCCGTTATGCGCAATTAAGCCCAGAAGTGACTGTTAAAGCGGGTAATACCACTGCTGCAAAATTTGATTTAGATATTGATCCAGTTATCTATACTTTGGGTTATAGCTATAGATTCTAAGTTCGCTTTAGAATCATAAAAAACTCGGTAAATTTACCGAGTTTTTTATTTTTACAGAGCCTTATATATTGAAACAAGAAGCAATAGAAAATCGTTATTTTTAGCTATATAAGCGCTGATTAAATCCATTTAATCTATTAGAACATCAATAAGACTTTGACATGATATGAAAAATTTAATTTTTATAATATTTGTAGGGTTAAGTAGCAGCACTATAGCCAATGCTGCAAGTTTTAATTGTGAGCATGCTCAAACCAAAAGCGAACATGCCATTTGTGAGCATCGCAGTTTAAACGATGCAGATGTCAAAATGGCGACCACCTATACCATTATCCGTAAACTCGTTCCGATGGGAACACGGGGTGTGATACAGGATCAGCAAGTGAAATGGTTACAACTGCGCAATCAATGTCAGGACAATCTACGCTGTTTAACCGATGCGTATCAGATGCGTCAGCAAAAACTAGAGATTTATATGAATCGAGTTTATCAACAAGGCCCATTTTAAAAAAAAATAAATTTGCCTATTGAAATATGCTTAAACCACTCCATTTCTAATGCATTCAATAAAAAAGCGTTATGAATTTACGGAGTGATTTTATGAGTGAACAGAACGTACAACACAGTTCAAAAAAGCATAGCTTTCAAGCAGAAGTGGCTCAGCTTTTACATTTAGTGACGCATTCACTTTATTCTAACCCTGAAATTTTCCTACGCGAGCTGATTTCAAATGCTTCAGATGCATGTGATAAGTTACGTTTTGAAGGAATTAACCATCCTGAATATTATGAGAATGATCCAGACTTACATGTTCGTGTAAGCTTAGATAAAGATGCCAAAACAATCACCATCTCAGACAATGGTATTGGTTTAAGCCAACAAGAAGCAATTGATAACTTAGGAACGATTGCTAAATCGGGCACTAAAGACTTTATGTCAAAGTTATCTGGTGATCAAAAAGCAGATGCGCAACTGATTGGTCAGTTTGGTGTAGGTTTTTATTCTGGTTTTATCGTTGCTGATAAAATTACCGTTGAATCTCGTCGTGCAGGTTTAGATGCATCAGAAGGTGTACGTTGGATCAGTGGCGGTACGGGTGACTTTGAAGTTGAACAAATTGAGAAGGCTTCACGTGGAACGTCGATTATTTTGCATTTGCGTGATGATGCGCTGGATTATTTAGAATCTTATAAAGTTAAACAAATTATCAATAAATACTCTGACCATATCAGCTTACCTATCGAAATGCAGAAGGAAGTTTGGCAGGAAGAAGAAGCTGCTGAAGGTGAAGAGAAAAAACCAGGTCATTATGTTAAAACAGATGAATGGGAAGCGATTAACTCAGCAAGTGCTTTGTGGACACGTAGCAAAGGCGAAATTACTGAAGAGCAGTATGTAGAATTCTATAAGAATTTAACTCATGACTTTGATGCACCATTGGCTTGGGCACATAACCGAGTTGAAGGCAGTACTGAATATACCCAATTGCTTTATATTCCAAGTAAAGCACCAAGTAATATTTTCACACGTGAAGCTAAAGCAGGCATTAAACTTTATGTAAAACGTGTATTTATTATGGATGATGCAGACAATCTGATTCCAAATTATCTACGTTTTGTACAAGGTGTGGTGGATAGTGCTGATCTGCCGCTTAACGTAAGCCGTGAGATTTTACAAGAAAGCCGTGATGTGAAAACCATCCGTGAAGGAAATGCACGTCGTGTATTGACAACATTGGATGCTTTAGCAAAATCAGAAGATCAAGCTGACCAAGACAAATTTAAAACCTTCTATGCTGAATTTGGTTCAGTAATCAAGGAAGGTTTAGGTGAAGACTTTGGTAATCGTGAACGTATTCTAAAACTTTTACGCTTCTCTACTTCGAACAATGATGAAGTATCAACATCATTGGAAGCGTATAAAGCACGCATGAAAGAAGGGCAAAAAGCCATCTATTATGTGACCGCCGATAGCTTAGCGGCTGCGAAAAACTCACCACAACTCGAATTGTTCCGTAAAAAAGACATTGAAGTTTTGCTTATGGCAGACCGTGTTGATGAATGGGCGATGGAGTTTGTGCATGACTTTGATGGCACACCTATGCAAAATGTCGCAAAGGGTGCAGTTGATCTTGGTGATTTACAAGATGCGGAAGAGAAAAAAGCACTTGAAGCTGCCGCAGAACAGTTTAAACCTGTGGTTGAAAAACTCTCTGATTCATTAAAAGCTAAGACCAAAGAAGTACGCGTGACAACGCGTTTGGTGGACTCACCAGCATGTCTAGTAACCAGCGATGGTGAGCTTTCGCCGCAATTGATTCGTATGTTAAAACAAGCGGGTCAGGCTGTACCTGAATCTAAACCAATTCTGGAAATTAACCCAGAACATCCTTTAGTGAAAAAATTGGAAGGTTCAGCCCAGTTTGATGATTTAGCCAATGTAATCTTTGATCAGGCTGTAATTGCTGAGGGTGGTTTACCTGATGATCCTGCGGAATATGTAAAACGTATTAACAATTTATTGCTTAAATAAGTCGTCATTTGTTTTAACAGAGCCTATCTTAAAGATAGGCTTTTTTATCAATAAGATTAAATGAATAAATTTAAAAGAATTCAATGTATAGGCTGTTCTGTATTGCTCAGTTTAGCTACAACAGTAGTGATGGCATATGAACTGCCACCTGTTGAAAAGCGCAATGCAAATACCACAGATCTTTCAGTACATAACGCCATGTTCTTACGACAAAACACACAGGCTGCTGTGATTGGTATATTGAAAAAAAATGGTCAGAAGTATGAACTTGCAGCTAGCGATGGGAAAGGGGGAATGGCGTTACCGATAGCAGTACATCCAAGTCTTAAAATAGACGATGCTTTAGTTGATAAAGAAGTTAGGGCGATTGGGCGAATGACTTACGAAACAATGTATATGCCAAATTCTAGCGACTTTGGTCCCGCTTATAGTTTTACTTTTGAATTGTTTTCAATTGCCTCATTGAATTAAAAGGATGTGGCAGGCGTTTTATCAACATCAGTGGATAAGTCGAAACTTATCCACAGTTCAGCTTAAAGATTCATCTGATGTTTAAAATAACGCTTCTAAACGGACCAAAGCACTTGGGAAATGGCTACGATCTTCACGACGATCATTAAAATAATTTAAATCGCCTTGTACGTAAAACCATTCACGCCAAACAGGTTGTCGCCAAGACACGAAAGGCCCCCAACTGTTGAGCTTAAGGTCATTATTATTATAATAACCACCAGTATAGATACCGTAGTTAAAGCGATTGTTTTTAAAGAACTGATGTTGACGATAAGTACGGTTATCCCAAGTTAAATCATCGTCTTGTTCATCTGCATACGTCACATAGAATTGGTTAGAAATAAAGGGCTGATTGGGGCGAGCATGGGTTAGCTCTAAGTTGGTTCTCAAGTAGTTTTCACTGTCGATGCCATAGCGATAAATTTGTTCCGCGTGAAAAGTAAAATCATTCCCCAGTTTCCAATCCTTTTGGGCCTTTAAACGTGCATAAATATCATCGCCTGAACGAATACCAAGGTCTGCATCTAAGTCAAAAGGTAAGCGTTTAGAAAGCTGTGACCAACGTAAAGCAATCGAGCTGTTATCATCACGGATTTGTTTACCATCCACGCGTTTATCTGGATCGCCATCAGCATGATTATTATTGATCGCGATATTATTGGAAATTTCATCATCTAATGAATCATCACCAAACACCACACTTAAACGGTTTTCAAGTGTGGGTAATTTTACTTTTCCTCGAATACGAGGATTGACATCATAACCATCATGTTTGTTCCATTGATTATCAACAATGATCCGCAACGTTGCTGATGCTGGATGTGCTGGATCAGTTTTTCCAAACCAGTTGTCCATTTTATTGGCTGTACGATCTGCCCAATTCCTAATCTTTTTCTGCTTTTTGTCGGCCCAAGTTTGATCTTCTGTTGCATCTGTTGGAGGAACAATAACCTGATTAGATTGTTCTGGGAAAATGGTCGGTGTTGAGTCAACAATTTTTGGTATATAGTTGAGCAAGCCCATCTCATTTTCTTTGGTGGTGGCTAAAGAAGGTTGCTGATCAACTTTCCCCGTTTTAGCATTCGCTTCAAGACTGCTATTTACTTCTGCAAATGCAGCGTTCCCAAAAAAACCGCCTAATATTAAGACATAAGGTAGTTTTGAGAAGATTGATATTTTATTCATATGCCCACTTCTTAAACTTTGAGTCATTCAGTTTTTAATTTTCAGTATAACTATGCCTTAAAAAAACACTGAATTTCAATGAAATCGCTATTTTAAGTACAAAAAACATAAATTTATTTAAAATGAAGCGTATTCTATTAGCGATATCGCGAATCAAAGCATGACTTAAGCTGTTTTTGAATAGATAAGTGCTTTTATTATACAAAGCCCAATTGTAGTAAAGCTTTTAAGCTAAAAATTCTTTGAAGACAAAATCTACATTTATCCAAGAATAGATCAGCAATTTTGAATAACTGCCATGCTGGTTTGAAAACGAGAATGAAGAAAAACTATACGCCGTTGTGGATAACTTTAATTTTATCCTCAAGGCTGATTTTATTATGGGATTAACAAAAACACCTCCAAAAATGGAGGTGTTGTGTCTTAAAAATAAGAAAATTAAAAAAAGAAACTACAGCGCATGAATTTCGTGGGAACGAAAAATATTTACAGATCTTAGTCTAAGAAAAAGGTGATGAATAGTTCCTTTTCTGCAACGCTGTATTGCAAAAATGGCACGTAAAATTTTAAAAAATGGCCCATTAAAAATAAGGCATAGAAATCATTCAATATATTTTTATGATCTATTTACGTTGGTTTTTTAGCCATTTTCTTAAATATTATGATAGTGATTGAACAATGAAGAAATTCCTTCAAGGAATTTCTTCATTGTCTGAGTTTATTTGTTGGGAACTTCACAAGACTCATCAGCACAAACAGGGCCATCCTGTTGTTCGATTTCAGCATCATTTGCAGTTTCAAGGGCTTTTTCTAATACTTGTACAAAGACTTCACGTGGTTGAGCACCCGCTAAAGCCACACGTTGATCAAAGACAAAGAATGGTACACCTGTTACTTTTAATTGTTCATGAGCAACTTGTTCATCGAATTTTACAAAGTCAGCATATTCTTCAGAGTCTAGAACATCATCAACTTCTATTGGATTTAAACCAATACGAGATGCGACATCTTCAATTGTTTCACGCTCACCAATTGGTAAACCTTGGGTCATATAGCTATAGAAAAAAGCTTCTTCTGCTTCTGAGCCTAAACCCTTACTTTGTGCAAGGTGAATGATACGATGGGCATTAAAGGTATTTCCTGAGTTGGCATTTTCCCAGTTAAATTGAATGCCTTCTTCTTTCGCCATTGCTGCAATATTACGTTGCATATCTTCAACTTCAGGGATGCTACGTCCATATTTTTGCGCAAGACGTTCAGAGTTTGATACTTCTTGACGCGTAGGTGCTTCAGGATCAAGTTCAAAACTGTGCCAATGGACTTCAAGTTCAATACCTGCTTGTTCAGCAGCAGCTTCTAAACGTTTTTTACCGATATAGCAAAAAGGACAAACCACATCTGACCAAATATCTACGCGCATGGGAAATCTCTAACAATCTAATTCTGGATTATGATGGGGTTTGTTTGCATAAATTTAAAGTGAAACTTTTAAGCGATGCCCATTTTAAGCTTATTCAGCAAAGGTTATTTATTGTTATTTTGCATAATTAATATACAAAAAAGAGTCGCTTAGGATATTCTAAGTAATCTATAAGGATGTTCGGAGCTTGGTATGCGTCGACTTTTGATTGTTTTCGGTATCATTTTTCTGGCTGTTATTGGATTTTTCTACTATGACCATACTTCAGTAAAGAATGAAGAAGCCAATCGCCAAGCATTTGATTTGGTGATGACTGAAAAAATGCGGCAACTTTCTGAACAAGCTCAAGACCGCTCGAAACCAGTAAATATTGATATTCATGATAATCGGCTCAAAGGTGATTACAAAACCTTGTCCGAATTTTTACTCAAATATTGGGCCAAGAATATTGATACACGAAACACTTATTTAAATCAGCTCGCAGCGGCCAAATGGGATCATTTTTTAGATGTAAATCGGTTGGATGCTGACCGTAAACAGAACTATGTCGAAACAACACAGATGCTGGTGACTGTACGACAAGCGATGCAGCAATATCAGCAAAAAAATAGAAAAAATAAAATTGAGGCTTTAAACGAATTAAAAAAAATAGATTTGCGCAAGGACCTCAAAAAACCATTACAGGATAAGCTCGAACAGAATGCTGAACTTGATCCTGAAAATACCTTAATCTTAAATGAGCTACAAATTTTAGGTAAAGCTGAAACCATGTTTGATCTGTTAAAAAAATATGAGTGGCAGAAGCAGGGCAATCAAATTTTGTTTAAGGAAGATGCTCAAGTGAAACAGTTTAACCAGTTGTTTCAGGATGTACTGAAATTGAATAGCCAAATCAATCAGAAAAAAGAGCAAAATGCGGAAGTATTAGAAGAAGCCTTGTAAATTTTAGAAGTAAATAAATGAAAAATATAAAAGTATCGCTGTTTTTTGCAATATGTATACTGCTATTGCTGGGTGGAATTGGCTATGTCTACCAGACGCCAATTCTCGTTCAGCAGGATTGTAAAAGCGTTGCTTTATATCGTTATCATTTTGGTATTTATCAAATTGACCGAGACTCCATTCTGGATGTCGATACTGATAAAAAGGTTTATGGATGGAAGCATTTTTTAGGCTTAGCCCCTATTTTATGTGCTGAACAAATTGAGTATGACCAATGTGTCGTGGAGGAAAAGCGAGCGGCTTTAAATGCTGAGCAAGAAAAACAGCAATGGAGCCTTGTGCGGGACAATTTATATATCAATCCTCAACGGGAATTGGCGTTAAAGTTTCCTTATGCAAATCGTTGTAGCATATTTCTATCTGAACATGTTTTGCCCAGCAAAAGCCTGTCGATTATGGGTGAGCGTTTTTATCGACATTTGGGTTTTGGTGGTGAAGATGGGCCTTCTTTGAATGACACTATAGATTTAGCGAGCTTTAAGCAGTTAAACCCTTCTAATTTGTATAAAGATAAACGGCATGTTTATCGTTACTTTAGCATGCTGGATGGGGGCAGTTTTTCTGTTTTAGAGGGTGCAGATGCCAGTAGTTTTGAACTGCTCGGAGATTGCTATGCAAAAGACAAACATCATATTTATGAAGAACGTTTTGGCAAACTTGAGGATGCAGATTATGCAAGTTTTAAAACCAAATCTGATGCGGGATGTGTTGCACAGGATAAAAATGGCTATTGGTTTTGGAATGATCGAAAAGCTTGGAAAGATATGAATAGTGAAGAAAAAGAGCGGGTCAAAGCGCTTCAATGAGGTTGATCTCGATTAGCGCTTGGTTTCTTCAACTTTTCCTTGCACTAAAAAAGATGTTAATAGGCTTTGAGATTTTTTGAGTTTGACTAATTTTTCTGAAATATGTTCTAACTCCATTTCTAATGTCTCTTTGGCAACTGGGCATAAGGTAAGTTTTTCCTCAGCCAAATCGAAACATGGCAATAATAATTTAATGTCTTTTAAATGCATGCCGGCATCATTGAGAACTTTAATTTTTTGAATATCCTCGATGTTTGCTTGATTATAATCTCGATAGTGATTCGCTGTTCGTTGCGGACGAATTAATCCTAGCTCTTCGTAATAACGGAGCATACGCGGGCTGACTTGAGTTATCTCAGCAACTTTAGCAAGATTCATAATAGACCTCTTATAAACTGAAATGGATCAGTTGGAAAAAATTTATCGGTGGCTTTATTCAAGCTGTTGAATGAGTAAAACCCATTCAATCTTTATTTTAGAATTTTAACAGTATTTACCGTTTATCTGAGCTTTAGTGAATCTCGCTATAATTTGTTATAGCCTATTTAATAGACAATATTAAATGTATTGAATCATTTTATTGAATGTATAGGATGATTTATTTTTTAGGTGAAATGTATGAACTTTATCAAAGTTTCGATACTTGCAACGGCTCTTTCTGTTTGGTTACCCACTGTACAGGCAGAAGAAGTTGCCTCATTGCCTACCATTAAAGTGATGGCGGATTCTGAACTGCGTCAAGAAGCTGTAGGTGTTGTTCCTTATCAAGAAGATAAGGATGTACGTAAAGCGTTACAGCATCAGATCATTAAAAAAGAGAATGAGATCCAAAATTATGTGATAGGCGATAATTTTGCTGTGCTTGATATGCAGCCCAAAGCCTCTGAACCGAATATAAATCAAATTTCTTCACCATTGCTCAGAGAGTACGTTTTGGCTGTGGCTGCTGGTTTACAGTCCTCTGATCCTACAGCAGGTTTGTTTACCATGATGGAACCACTTTCGATGGGGATGAATCGTGAGAAAGCCTTAGAGGCTGTGCGTAATGGAACGTTTAAACTGAATATTGATACAGATCGTTTGAATTTTCTGTTAGGTGACAAGTGGCAAAGTGCTCTGCCTAAGTGATTCGTTATTTAAAATTTTCATTATTTTATTAAGCCAATCTGTTGATTGGTTTTTTATTGATTATGAATCTAAAATTTGAGTGAAAAGAATAATCGCCTAAATAGTGATTTAATTAGGATATTTGTTAGTATATCAATAACTTTATAATAATTGATGAATGCTTATGAGTACGAACTTAATTGCGCATTTAAAAAAGAAATGTGAAGAAGATGGAAACGTAGCAATTCTATTTGCACAATGGGAGTTTGATCAGAAACTTGTAGGCAAGGCATTAGAAAATATTGGTGGTTTTTATCCACATTTTAGTAATCATAACGCTTCACATTCACAGCAAATTTTAGTCAATATTGAGCGTATTTTAGGTAATGATATTGATTTACTCAGTGCTACTGATACATGGTTAATTCTTGAGGCAGCGTATTGGCATGATGTAGGCATGTTGGTTGATGCTAAAAATGCCAAAGCAGTGCATACAAATTCTGATTTCAATTTCATGATTCAAACTATAGCGAATGAAAAAGGACATGATCTGCAAAAATTTTGCCAAGCCTATGTTGAGCAAAATTGGTTATCGGCTGTTGGTACTGAAAGTCACCCTTTTGATGGTATTGAAAAGTATCGTCAATTAGTGGCTGAGTGGTTTAGACGTGGGCATGACAAGCGTGTTGGTAAAATCGTAGAAGATCCTTTTAAAGATTTAGGAATAACTTCACCAAGAACAGAACTTTTACCAAATCGAATTTATCGTTATTTAGGACAAATTTGTGTTTCTCATGGGATGAATTTTGATACTTTAATGGGAACACTTCCTTATAAGCAAACTGGTTTAGGTACAGAAGATTGCCATCCAAGGTTTATAGGATGTTTACTCCGTTTAGGTGATTTGTTTGATTTAGATGACAATCGTTTTTGCCCTGTCATGGCGAAGCACGTCAGTAATATGCCTTCTGTAAGTAAACACCATCATGATAAGCATTTATCTTTACGTGAATTTCAGCTAGATAAGCGGACAGTGAAACTTGTAGCAGAATGTCCTGATGAAATGTCTTATGTAGAAACTCAAAACTGGTTTGGTTGGATACGTGAAGAATTCCAAAATCAAATGTCTCAATGGAATTTAATTGTGCCAAGTTTGAAATTTGGCTCATTACCTACTATTGAACAATTAGATGTAAGAATGGAGGTGAAGTATCAAGATGGTGTAAAAAAAGAAAAAATACTTTTAAATAATAAACCAATGAAATTCACTATTGATGAAAAAAATGGTATGGAATTATTACAAGGAGCAAATTTATACAGTAGCCATTTAAGTATTTATCGAGAATTGATCCAAAACTCTATTGATGCAACCATGCTCCGAATTTGGTTAGAAGAAGATCAAGAAAAATTAAGAGGTTTAAATCCTTATCATGAAGACTTTAAAAAAATTTTAAAAAAATACCCTTTATCCCTTTCTATTGAACAAATAAAAAGTGAGTGTTCTCCAAAAAAAATTTGGCGATTTGTATTATCTGATAGTGGGGTAGGTATAAGCTGTAATGATCTTACTTATATGACTTATATGGCAGGTTCTAACAAAAATTTAGTAAAGAAAAGAATTATCAATAATATGCCTCTTTGGATGAGACCTTCTGGAGAGTTTGGAATAGGACTACATAGTGTTTTTTTATTAACAGAAAATTTGCCTGAAGAGTATAGAAGTATAAATTTCAAAACTAGAAGTTTACTTTCCAATGACTGTCTAGAAATACAGATGAATTCTCCACTTGGTATGAAAAATGGTTATTGTTTTATTACAAAAATAGATGATGTACAAGAAAAAATTGGAACGGAATTATCGTTTTTTATTCAAGATGATGAATTATTACTAAAAAAGGAAATATGTGGAACTGAAGAGTTTAATAGAATTTGGAATATTGACTTTAGATTTGAAAAAGCTAAAGAATATTTTTTACAAGATTCATTATTTAATATATGTAATAACTCACCAATTTTTTTAAAAGATTCTAATAATAGTAGACAGAAGATGGATTGGTATGAGACTAAAAATATAGCATATCGATTTTCTTTAAATAAACCTAGTGACTACCAAGAAATAATTGGCTTTAGAGGGCAGAATGCAAAGAATTCTATTATTTCTGATTGGAGAAATTTCCCATTTTATATGGCTTTGGATTATTATGGTTTAAAAGCTAATAAGTCATTAGAAATAAACAGAGATAATTGGAGGGGAGATTTTAGAAGCAGTATTGTTAGCGATATAAATGAAATTCTATTAAGTTATATTAAATCAGGAAGTGATGAAACTTATGAGAAAAGTGTCTTTGAAAAGATGTTGCTAAAAAACAAAACTAAAAATAAAAAATGGGGAGGTTTCAAATTTGATATAAATAATAAAAAAATTTCATGTCGTGATATGTTGGAATTTGGTGAAATTTATATTTATAGAAAAACATCAGACTATATGTTAAGAATATATTTTGATGGTGTAGACGGTAAATCAATATTACAAGTGAATAATCATACTTATAGGCAAATTGAAAAACTTTCAGAATACTTTTACGAACTTAATGAAAATGTTGAAATATATACTTTGGATGAATGTGTTGATACTGAAGCACATAATACAGAATATTTTGATATATTATTTATTTCAACAAATGGTTCTAAACCTATAGATGAATTTGAAGAATATATATATAGTTGGAATAAGGTACATATTAAAGAGTATATTGATGAAGAATTGAATAAAAATGATCCTATTGGTGTAACACTAAATTCTCATATTGAATTATTGAGTAGTAAGAAAAAATCATATTTATTTTTTGATAATATAGATTTGATAAGTAATTTTAAAAATATATTTATTTATTTCGAGGGTAAGAAAAAAATTATTAGCCCATATCAATTTAATCAAAATGGTTTTCTACAATATACGGATTTAAAATCCTTAATAAATTTTATTGGTTATTATAAAGATGAAACTAATTTAGATTTAATAGAGCATGAGTATAAAATTTTTTCGAATTTGATTGATAAAAAAATTGATGAATTAAATTTTAGAAGTAAATTCTTAAGGTAAAAAACCCCGCACTAAGCGGGGTTCTTTTTTTACGTATTTAAAACTTAAACACGTTCAATAATTGTCGCGATCCCTTGACCAAGGCCGATACACATCGTTGCAAGACCGATTTGTGTATCTTGTTGTTCCATCACGTTCAACAATGTCGTGGTGATACGTGCGCCAGAACAACCCAATGGGTGACCCAATGCAATCGCACCACCGTTCAAGTTGATCTTGTCTTGCTTATCATAAATGTGCAAGCCTTTCATAACCGATAAGCCTTGAGCAGCAAATGCTTCGTTTAACTCGATGGTTTGGATGTCTTCCATCGTTAAGCCAGCACGTTTAAGCGCTTTCTGTGTTGCAGGAACAGGACCATAACCCATGATCGCAGCATCACAACCTGCAATCGCCATTGAGCGAATCACAGCACGTGGCTTAAGACCTAAAGCTTGAGCACGTTCAGCAGACATCAACAACATTGCTGATGCACCATCAGACAATGCAGAAGAAGTCGCAGCAGTTACAGTACCACCTTTAGGGTCAAATACAGGACGTAACGCTTTGAATGCTTCAAGGTTTGCATCTGGGCGAATGACTTCGTCGATGTCGCAAAGGATTTTGAAGCCATTGGCATCATGACCTTCAACACCCACGATTTCGTTTTTGAAACGACCTTCCTGAGTTGCAGCCCAAGCGCGACGATGAGATTCAACACCAAACGCATCTTGTTCGTCACGACTAATGCCGTTCATACGACCTAACATTTCAGCAGTTAAGCCCATCATGTTGGATGCTTTCGCATAATGCTTAGATGCTTCTGGGTTAAGGTCGATGCCGTGCATCATACCAACGTGACCCATGTGCTCTACACCACCGATGATGAATACATCACCTTGGTTGGTTGCAATTTGCGCCGCAGCAGTATGGATTGACTGCATAGAAGAACCACAGAGGCGGTTTACAGTTTGACCACCAACAGTCTTCGGTAAGTCAGCCAATAACACGATGTTACGGCCAATGTTCATACCTTGTTCTAGGGTTTGGTTAACACAACCCCAGATCAAATCTTCAACTTCATTGACATCAAACTGGTTACGAGCAACTAAAGCACGAACCAATTCAGCAGATAAGCTGTCAGCACGTACATTGCGGAACATACCGTTTTTGGTTTTACCCATTGCAGAACGTACGCCATCAACGATGACATAAGCCTTACCTAAGTGTGCATATTTGTCGCAAAGCGCAACATATTCAGCAACACCTGTTTGGTCGATGTAACGCGCTGGACCACCACGGAATGGAGGGAAACCTACACCCATGATCATTGCCATATCTGCTTCAGAAGCAGTAGAAACAATGTTGTCCTCTAAGCAACGAACAGTCTCGTTACAGAACGCGAGCATCATACGGTCAATAATTTCTTGAGCATCAAACTCGTGCTTTTCAGTTGTTGCCATCGTTGCAACAAGCTCATACGCAGTTGGATCAATAGATTTCGCTTTCTTACCTTTACGATCAAGCTCGTATTTGTAGAAACCGATGTCATTTTTTTGACCAAGACGTTTGTTTTCGTACATGATTTCGATTGCGCCTTTATAGTCAGGCTTCATGCGGTCTGGGAAACCTTCAGCCATAACTTCAGCACCATGCACACCAGTGTCGATACCCACAACGTCGATCAAATAAGCAGGTCCCATAGGCCAGCCGAATTTTTCCATGACTTTGTCAACTTGTTGGAAGTCTGCGCCATCTTTAAGCAGAAGGTCAAACGCACCAAAGTAAGGGAACAATACACGGTTTACAAGGAAGCCAGGGCAGTCGTTTACAACGATTGGTGTTTTACCCATTTTCTGAGCAAGAACAACAGTTGTCGCAATTGCTTCTTCAGATGTTTTCTCACCACGGATCACTTCAACCAAAGGCATCATGTGAACTGGGTTAAAGAAGTGCATACCCACGAAGTTTTCAGGACGAGTCAATGCATTTGCAAGACGCGTGATTGAAATCGTAGAGGTATTTGAAGCAATGATCGTATTTTCACGAACTTTTGCTTCTGTATCACGTAACACAGCTTCCTTGATTTTAGGATTCTCTGTGACTGCTTCAATCACGATGTCAACTTCTTTAAACTCGTCATAGCTTAAAGTAGGACGGATACGTGCAAGTGTTTCACCCATTTTTGCAGGTGTCATCTTTTTACGTTCAACTTGTTTAGTCAACAAACCATTCGCTTCAGACATACCCAAAGCAAGCTGTGGGTTACCGATGTCCTTCATGATGATTGGTGTGCCTTTGCTTGCCGCTTGGTAAGCAATACCGCCACCCATAATACCCGCACCTAAAACAGCTGCTTGGTTAACAGGGTGAGCACCTTTCTCATGTTTTTTAGAGGCTTTTTTCACAACTTGGTCATTGATGAATAAACCGATCAATGCACCTGCTTGTGGTGTAATCGCAGCTTTAGCAAATGCTTCAGCTTCAATTTTTAACGCTTCATCACGTTTTTGGCTTACACCAGCTTGAAGTGAATCAAGAAGAAGTTTTGGTGCAGGGTATTGAGCAGGATTTGCTTTCGCAAGGACTACACCTTTAGATGAGTTAAATGCCATCATTTGTTCAAGCATGTCTAATTTAACAGGCTCTAATTTTTCTTGACGTTTTGCTTTCCAGTCTAAACGACCAGAGATTGCTTGTTTAACAAGATCAATCGCCGCTTCTTGGAGTTTGTCAGCCGCAACAACTGCATCTACAGCACCGTCTTTCAGCGCAGCATCTGGACGTTTGTTTGCTGAAGTCGCGATCCACTCAACCGCATTGTCAATACCAATCAAACGGCTTAGACGAACAGTACCACCGAAACCAGGAATGATACCCAGTTTAACTTCTGGTAAGCCCACTGTTGCAGCATTTGACATTACGCGGTAGTCACATACCAAACACATTTCAAAACCGCCGCCCAATGCAATACCATTGATCGCAGCAACTTTAGGAATCTCTAGATCTTCAAAAGCGTTAAAAATCTCGTGAACAGGCATTGCCCATTCTACAATTGCACTTTCACCTTGCTTAAAATTTTCACCAAACTCAGTGATGTCTGCACCAACGATAAATGTTGATTTACCAGAGGTAACGATGAGACCTTTCACTTCACTGTTATTTTTTACAGCTTCAATAGCAGCTTTAAAGTCTTCAATCGTTGCACGGTTGAATTTGTTAACCGACTCACCTTGTAAGTCAAAGCGGAATTCTGCAATTCCGTCCGAAAGCAATTGGACGGTAATGGCATTGCCAGCGTGGATCATGCCCTGATCTCCTTTTTTGGAGGACTTCTTAAGTTGATGTTTTGAAGTGTGTATGCAATTCCCGCACACATTTCGACTTCACTAATCTTACGATAACTATATCTAAAAATAACCTAACAAGTTGTATCAAGCCGTGACGCAAGGGTCATCAATTTTTTTTGAGTAGAAGATTAAATTAAGCTTTTAAATTTTAAGATTTTTATAGGTTTTTTGCATAAATATTTGAAATTTATTTATTTAATGTAAATTCCTTTGTGCCTTTCTTTACAAAAATGAATAAGAATAGCCATCCATAGTGATTCATTTTTTTTGTCATTTAGGTCAATTGGTGTGAAATTTAATTATTTGTTTAGAAAATCTTTATAATCTATTGAATGTTTTGTATTATATATGTAATATTTGGTTGGTATTTAATCACAAAAAGAACCTGTTATGACTACACAAAACAAAAAACTCGCATTTACAGCTATTTTTTTATCACTCTCTTTGATTGGATGCGGAGGAGGTGGTGACTCTTCATCAGATAATTCCAATACTTCAACAACACAAGATAGTTTGGATAATGGAACACGCTATTACTTTGTTGACTATGAATTAGATGATGGCTCTGATAATTTGACTATGGAATATTTTGAAATATTCAATAAACAATTTAAGAATTCTGAAGCTAACAAGTTTCTAGGTGAATATATATTAACAGCCAACAAATTGTATACTCCGCGTGAAATTGCTGTGAATACAGTAGTATTGAATTCTATGACCTCATGGACCTCAACCTTAATTGGTAATGTTAAAACTGATCTTAAATTAGAAAAAGTTGATATTTCAGGAAAAAATATTTTTGATACGGTTTTACCAGGCTATCGTAGTTTAGGTTTCGATAGTGAAAATAGTTATTCTGAAGCACGAAAATTGTTGGCTTCGTACGGTAATGATCGTTTTCCACAGGGGAGTAACTGCTATCGTTTTACCTCTCGAAAGAACAACCAAGACTATTTTAGCTTTAAGACAGATAATGAATTTAATCAGACATTTGAAGATTTTAAAGAAACAAGTTCGGACTATGTTGATTTTTTAAATCAACAACTTAAACCATTGGGCGTAACCTATCGTTATTCAAGCGGCAGTTGGCAGAATATTCCGTGGACGACTGTTTATGAAACTGATACTGGTGCAGCTAATGATGATTATGTTGCAGTTAAATATCAGAATAAAACATATTTAGCTGATTACGATAGTGAAATTGAATGGACGAATGCCAAAGAAATAAGACAATGGGAGAAATTGCTCGGAATAGCCACAACAGATAAACAAACAAGAACAGCAAAGTTAAATATTGAACAACTCAAGAAAGGGTGTGCTGTATATAATTCGAAAGCTGCATCAACTTTGGCTTCTCTAAGACTGATTGATTGGAATAATTAAGAAAATAGCTGAGAAGTCTGTCAATAAAACTTTAACCAAATTTGTAGGCACTTCTACAAATTTGGTTTATTTATAATAATAATCAATAAAAACATATAATTAGGTCGTTGTGGCTTTTTGATTTATAGATTTGTTATAATTTGTAGAAACATTCTCCCTTTTTGAGATTTAAAACTCTATCAGCACATGTTGCTTGATTAACCTGATTAATGAAAAGAGTGCTGTATGATTAAATGGATCATATTGGCGATTTTTGTGATTTCTGCTTTGTATATCCAAAATCGCGGTAAAGTGCGACATTCGTTTTATCGTCAATTTTTTGACCATTCAACGATACTCGCACCAATTAACTTTCTCATGTATATGTTTTCAAACGTGCCGAATCAGCCGTATATCGACACACAACATTTTAAAGATTTAAAGGTGTTAGATGAAAACTGGGAAATGATTCGTGAAGAGGCACAAGCGTTATATGCCAAAGGTGGAATTAAGGCTTCAAGTACATATGATGACTTAGGCTTTAATTCATTTTTTAAAACAGGTTGGAAACGGTTTTACCTAAAATGGTATGACTCAGCACATCCTTCAGCAGCAGAACTTTGCCCAAAAACAACTGAATTGCTGAAAACTTTGCCAAGTATCAAGGCAGCAATGTTTACAGAGCTTGCACCTGATAGTCGATTAGTGCGCCATCGTGATCCTTATGCAGGTTCATTGCGTTATCACTTGGGGCTCATTACGCCAAATGATGATCGTTGCTTTATTGATGTAGATGGTCAACGTTATTCATGGCGAGATGGTGAAAGCGTGGTTTTTGATGAAACCTATATTCATTATGCTGAAAATACCACGGACCAAAATCGTATTATCTTCTTTGCTGATGTAGAACGCCCACTAAAAACAAGATTTATGCAGCGCTTTAATCACTGGTTCGGTAAAAAAGTGATGACTGCTGCCAGTTCTCCAAATGAAGTAGGGGATCAAACAGGCGGGTTAAACAAAGTTTTTGGTTATGTGTATCAAATCCGCATTAAAGCCAAAGCCTTGAAAAAAACCAATCGTCAGTTGTATTACTTTTTGAAGTGGTTCTTGATGTTAGGGATTTTCTTCCTGATTTTTATTCGACCATATATGTCACAGATTATCGCATTTTTCGAAAAGATGATTTGATTTAAAGCGCCCGTCAGGGCGTTTTTTTTAATAACAAATTTTGACTTGAGTTTAACGCTCGATTTTTTTAATTTACTTTCATAATTTATAAAAGCGCTGGAAAACACAAAATGTTTAAAAATTTAGCCTCAGAAATGATGGGTATGAGTGATATTGGGACAATTATTGAGCCGCATGATTTCAATAAAACAGATATTGATGATTATATTTTTCATGAAGATAACGAGAAAATTTTCTTTGTCATCAAAAGCAAAACAGATGAATATTGCTTTACCAATGTGGCTTTTATGCACCTAGACGGTAAAAGTGCGATCAGTAAAAAACGTATGCTGTATCGCTACTTATATAAGCACAACCCAATTAAAAATGTACTTTTAGAAACTGCTGGTACCGTGGATTTAGATGCTGAAATCAAGTTCCAGTTAGGCGAACAACACTTCTCTATCGATATTGATAAAAAGCAAATTGAGAAAATTCGCGATCTCTATAAAGCATTATTTACCATTGGTGAAACCTGCAAAGAGATCAATCGTAAACGTAATGTGCTATTACAAAGCACTGACAATGTGCAGAAAATGTTTAACTTACGAGAGCTTAGTGAACAGGCAATTTTAAATTTACCTGAAATCATCAATCAGACTGCGCAACAAGTTGAAGATTATGCCAACCAGCGCATTCGACAGATTGAGAATTATGATTTTTCTGAAATTTTTGATCGCTATTTAAAAAATTGATGCTTAGACATTTAGTCAAAAATTAAAACGCTCGAAAGAGCGTTTTTTATTATGTAAATTGATGATTTTATAGTCATATTTAACTCAAAATTCAGATAGAATAATATTTTGTATGGGAAAACTTTGAAGAGCGTGATGCAAAAATTTCATACTAAAATTGATTGGTGGATTTTAGGCTTTTTAATCGCAATGACAGGTCTACTGATTCAATTGCTTTATACCATGTATGCAAAAGGCACTATGGTTGAATATCCTGAGCATACAGCGGTGTATATTTTAACTATTGCTGTGATTTGGTGGCCAGTTTTCAATACACGCTATATCATTGAAAATGAAGCATTGATTATTCATAGTCTATTTTTAAAATGGCATATCCCATTGGCAAATATTCAAAACATCAGTAAAACCAATAATTCGATTTCATCACCTGCCTTATCTCTAGATCGTTTGAAAATCGAATATATGAAAGATGGAAAAATCAAACAGGTCTTGGTTTCTCCAAGAGATCAACAGGCCTTTCGTCAGGCAGTAGAAGTCGCTCGTACTCAGATTTAAATAAATAGAGAATAGCGATCGTTTGTGATAAATCTTTTAGAATCATCATAAGACGTGAATTATACGGGTATTGAAAGTGCCTTCTCGCTTTGGAAGAAGATTGAGATGAGAGGGCTTTTATGTTTTATGGTTTTAAAATATTTATAAAAGCAGCCTAAAGTATAAGGCTTAACGGAGACGAGAATCTCGTAAAATTTACTTTAATAATCAACTAAGTGAAAATAAAAAACAGTGAAAATTTAAGCGATTTACACTTGTGATTTCATGAAATATTGGTTAATAATGATTCAAAACAAATAGTATAGTGAATCTATATAATGAAAAAAACAATATTTTTTGTAATCAATGCTTTAATTTTAACAGCTTGTGGTGGTGGATCGGATGATTCATCTGTTTATCAACCACCCGCTAAAATATATGCTATAGATACTTTTAGTGGTGAATACGATCTTACATCATTATTAGTTTTCTCAGCAGTTTATACAAATTATAAAATATATAACTTTGATTCAAATAAGGATTTTTTTGTAAAATATAGTGATAGACCTGTTTTTAAAACAGAAGCATTACGAAATTTTGTTACACAAGAGAATATTTCTACAATTGTGCCTCCTCAAATGGAAAGCTATCAGTTTTTAATAGGGGAAAAAGTCAATTTTGATGAAGAAACTCTACGATATACGGCTAGTAATTATATTGCATTTAAACCGTTAGTCTTGTCTTGGAAATATAAGAAAATTGATGTTTCAGGTCAACTCATTGAAAGTGATAAAAATAATCCAATGCATATGATTAGAAAGAGCCCAAATGCTGAAGTGTTTGCAGCAATTCTGGGGGTAGGTTATGGTACATCTAATCTATTTCCTGAAGGATCAATCTGTTGGCAAAAGCAAACAGCCCAAAGTAGTCAAGAATATATTGAGTTTTACCCAGAAAAGATTATTCGCCATGTGAGAGAGGATTCTGAAATCCAAAGGTCTGGTCTGTGGAACAAAGTAAGTTGGGTCGAGTTTAAAATAGATATTAATGAGCCTGAAAGAGCAAATGTAAAACTCATTATTGACGATAAGATTTATTGGGGATTTTATCACCCGCTAAATGAAACATTTATAATTGAACCTAATCAATTGAGTTGTGATTATATGAACGAAACCGCTTTTAAAGCAGCGATGTTCAAACCTGATGTGCTATCAGAGTTAAGAAAGATAGAATTATGGGAGACTTGGGCTACGATATATTTAGACGACTAGTTTATAACTAAAATATTCTTATTGAAGCGTAATTTTATGAAAATGAGTGGCTCATAAAGGCAGTAGAAACTAATAATATTTAAAAATTGAATCACTCATAGACTTGAAAAATGGATGATCTAACTACATCATCCATTTATAGTCCAAAGTTAAAAGTCTACTGTGAACGAAAACGCACGTGAAAATATCGAAAAGATTCTAGCCAATATGACGACTTTACCTGGTGTGTATAAAATGCTGGGAAAAGAGGGTGAATTATTATATGTCGGAAAAGCCAAAAATCTAAAAAATCGCGTACTGAGTTATTTTGTCAAAACGATTGAACATCCGAAAACACAGGCTTTGGTTGCACGTATTTATAATATTGAAACTCTTGTCGTCCGTTCTGAAACAGAAGCTTTATTACTCGAACAGAATCTAATAAAACTGCATCGCCCACCGTATAACATTATGTTGCGCGATGATAAATCTTATGTCTATATTTTTGTCTCCGCAGATAAACCTTATCCACGTATTGCTTCAGGACGGGGCAAAGGCAAACATCAAGTGGGTAAGTTTTTTGGCCCCTATCCAAGTGCTTATAATGCAAGAGACACGCTTTTAGTTCTACAAAAATTATTTAATGTTCGTCAATGTGAAAATAGCTATTTTTCACAGCGTAAACGTCCTTGTCTGCAATATCAGATCAAGCGTTGTACTGCGCCTTGTGTGGGGCTGATTTCACCCGAAGCTTATAATGAAGACGTACAAAACTCAATTCGTTTTCTAAATGGTGATACCAAAGAACTGAATCAGGAATTGATTCAAAAAATGGAACAAGCGGCAGAAAATCTAGAATTTGAGAAAGCGGTATTTTACCGTGACCGCATGGCCTTACTGCGTGATGTCCAAGCACAGCAAGCTATTTATAAAGTCAAAGGTGAAGCTGATATTCTCGCCATTGCCTATCAAGCGGGTGTGACCTGTGTACAGATCATGCATGTGCGTAATGGGAAAATGCTGGGTGGGAAAAGTTATTTTCCAGATATGTTAGATGATGATTTGGGGCAAATGTTATCTGATTTTATCGCCAATTTTTATTTTCAGGTCGCAGATGAAGTTCCAGCCGAACTGATTGTCAATGTGAATGTGACAGACCGAAAAGAACTGGAAGAGGCTTTACATCAACAGTTTGAAAAGAAAATTCAGATTAAACACAATGTTCGTGAAACTCGTGCTGAATGGCTTGAGTTGGCTGAGATGAATGTTCAGCATGCGATCAAAGGAAAATTAGCCAATCATTTAGAATTAAATGAGCGTTTTCATCAACTGGAACAAGTCTGTGGACGACCTGTTGATCGTATAGAATGCTTTGATATCTCCCATACTATGGGCGAAGCGACCATTGCATCATGTGTGGTTTTTGATGCAGGTGGCGCACGTAAACGCGATTATCGCCAATTTGCGATTGAAGATATTACTGGCGGTGATGATTATGCCGCAATGCGCCAAGCCTTAACACGCCGTTATAAAAAAGCCATGTTACCCGATTTATTATTGATTGATGGGGGTAAAGGGCAACTTCATATGGCGATGGAAGTTATGCAAGAGCTTGGTTTAGATGCATTTATGGTGGGTGTTTCCAAAGGTGAAGGGCGTAAACCCGGTTTAGAAACACTGCATTTTACCGACGGCACGAAGATTCAGCTTCCTGAAGACCATAAGGCACTGCATTTGATTCAGCAAGTTCGTGATGAAGCACATCGTTTTGCAATCACCAAGCATCGCGCTAAGCGAGATAAACGTCGTGGAGGTTCGGTACTTGAGGCTATTCCAGGGTTGGGCCCAAAACGTCGGCGTGACTTACTGACTCATTTTGGTGGGATTCAAGGTGTACTTAAAGCCTCTGAACATGATTTAAAAAATGTTCCCGGCTTAGGCGATGTTATGGCACGAATGATTTATAAAGTGTTGCATGAATAACGCCGTTATTTTAGAAATAAAGCGGAATAGGATTAATTTAGTAGTTGCTTAATTTCTGGTTACGAAAAATTCTGCACCTGAATTAAGTATATTAATTAGCATATTTCTATCAAATTCTTTATTTGCTACTGCACTAACCATCCCAAGACTTAGTTGTAAATCGGGTTGTAATATTACAGCGTCACTTTTTTGTTTAGTCAGCTCAACATCCAATTTTTTTAAACCATTGAGAATATTGGCTAATTTTCTGCTTATAAACTGATGCTGCACTTTCGTTTGAGGAAGTGTAGCATTTTGCAGTGGAATATAAGTTTCCACATTTATTAGTATAATATTTTTTTCATGAATTATTTCATAACCATCCTTATTTTTAGGGCTGACTAATAAATCACTATAGATGTATATATTTTCACAATAATGTTCTAGCTTATCAGGATCTAAAATATATGTTTGGTTTTCAATTGAAATTTTCATGAATTCTATTTTGCTTTACTTGGTTAGTAAGCGACAGTGAAACGTTGACATGCAAATTTTTTCTGTTCCATTTCATCAATTAATGCAATTGCTAAATCTTCAGCAGAAATTGTGCCTGGCTGATTTTCATTCATTAATGGTGAATCAGTACCTAAACGATATGTTCCAGTCCGAACCCCAGGATTTGCTGGCGAAAATCCAATTGGAGGGCTGATCATTGTCCAATCCAATTGCGTTTCTTTTTTCAACTCGTCAAGTAGAATTCGGGGACCATTTGCTCCCTCGAAATATTCTTTTGGGAATTCTGGAGTGTCAATTATTTGTACACCTGGTGCAACATAAAGACTACCCGCACCTCCAAGGATCAAAATGCGTTTAACTTTGGCTCTTTTTACTGCATTTAGAATGGAGCGTGAGCCTTTTAGATAATCCTCACAAATATTAGGATTAGCCCAACCTGGATTAAATGCACTCACAACTATATCCACATCTTCTAAAACAGATACTAATGAATCCTCATGCATTACATCTATTTGGATAATCTCTAAATTATCTCCTGCTTTTATCGAACTTGGGTCAAGAACAAGTGCTTTTACTTGATATTTACGATCAAGCAATTCGGTAAATAAAGCTGATCCTACATATCCAGTTGCACCAATTAGAGCTATTTTCATTTCAGATTACTCAATATTAAAATTACTTCTTAATTAAAATAGTATTTGAAACTCATAAGCGAAAATAGTAGTGTTTTTGATCTACCACCTTGAAGCTGTAGTTTAAAATGGATCATTACAAACGGATGGTTATTTTCACCAAAGTTGTTGAGCAAGGCTCAATGAGTGCAGCAGGGCGGCTATTGGATATGTCACCTTCAGCTATAAGTCAGCAAATTCGCTATTTAGAAAATCATAGTGGTATCACTTTATTACACCGCTCGACTCGAAAATTGACTCTAACGGACGTTGGTAAACGCTATTATTACTATTGTCAGCAGTTATGTCAGGCTGCAGATAATGCTCAGGCAGTATTGGAATCTGAAATAGAGGAACCCTTTGGTGAGCTTCGTATAGCAGCTCCTGTTGGGTTGGCCACTTATTTGGTCAGCAGTTTGGGAGAATGGAGTCAAGAATTCCAACACTTAAGTATAAATCTACAGGTTCATGATGACCATATTGATTTAATTGAACAAAGAGTTGATTTAGCTATACGGATAGGGGAGATGCCAGATTCTTCTTATGTCGCACATAAAATTGGAACAATGCGAATGGGGTTGTATGTAACTCCGAGATGGATAGAAGAAAATGGTATGCCTAGTCACCCAACTGATTTAAAAAATTGTGAATGGTTACACGTGCAATTCAATAGTACAGGATTGAGACAATTACATTTCTTTAATGAATATGAGTATTTGAATTTTACAGTGGAAATGAAACCGAAGTTTGTAATTAATAATATTTTACTTCTTCGGAAAATGTGTGAACAGGGGTATGGAATTTGTACTCTAAGTGAGTTTGAAGTAGAGCAATCAGTCAAGGAGCAAAGGTTGATCCGTATATTACCACAGTGGCATTTAGGAGAAACCAATATTTGGGCAGTGACAACACATAGGAAAGCACAATCAGCGAAGGTAATTCAGGTAATTGAACATATAAAAAAACAATTGATATTGAAATAGCGCTGCTCTGAATCTTAATAAGATTGTTCACAACTTTATGAGCAAAGATAATGCTTGCATAGTTGATCAAGCAATTCGTAATAGTAAAAAGCACGTTTTAGTATTTCTGGTAATGCACGATCATGTCGCCCTATTTTGAATATAAAGTAGAGCATAAATAAACGGTTATTGTTGCCAAGAGATGCTGCTTTTGGAAATATTCAAGTGCTGTAGGATTGCCTTTTTCTGCAATTAGATAGTCTATCTAAAACCAAAAAAAGATTGATTGTATATATAATACAATGTGTTAAAACCTTATTCTTATTGTTGTAGACGTGCGTCAACTGGTTTGGAATCTGAATGATCGCTATTGATCCTAAATCGCATTTGCAAAAACAACCATTGACGCATGAGTCACTGATCATTTTCATCTCACGTTAAATATGAAACAGTACAACAAAGATTGGAAAATTGGACGGATCATGTCATTAGAATCGCTATTTCAGCAGATTGAACAAGAAGAGTGGATTGATATTCCTCAAGGGTGGTTGCAGGGGCGCACCATCTTTGGTGGTCTTGTTGCAGGTATGTTGGTTTATAAAGCAATTGCAACTATTCATGATCCAGTTAAAAAGTTGTTAAGTTGTAGTGTCACTTTTGTTGGGCCTGTTGAAGAAACGCCAGTGAAATTGACTGCTGAAATTCTGAGACAGGGTAAGTCAGTTACCACAATTGAAGTCAGACTGTGGCAAAATGAAGCTGTGCAGAGTATTTTAATTGCAAGTTTTGGTAGCCAACGCGATTCTAAAATTCAAGTGTCTTTAGAGCCTCAAGCCCCTGATTTTCCGCCACTTGACCAGATTAATATTGTCCCTAAATATTTACCTTTTCCTGAGTGTGTAAAAAATTTCCAACTGGCATGGACTGAAGGGAATTATCCAATGTCAGGCAGTAAGCAGCCTGACTTCTCAGGTTGGTGTCGTTTTGACCCTGAGATACATGCCAATCGAGCAATGAATGTCTCAGATATCATGACCTTAATGGACGTTTGGCCTCCGGGTGTATTGCCAATGTTTAAACTGCCTGCGCCTGCAAGTACACTGACTTGGCAAGTAACGTTTATCCATCCTTTACAAAATCAGTTGAATGATTGGTTTAAGTATAAAGTGATTACAGACTTTGCTGAGCATGGATATGCAACAGAACATGCCTATCTTTGGGATGAACAAAATCGACTCATTGCGATTGCAAGACAGACGGTTACGGTATTTACCTAGTCGACAGTTTCATGTGAATCGTTTAAAGTACTAACGAAATAGAGCTTTACTCTAAATTATTATTTACCTTCATTCGGGTAAGTAGGGGACTCACTGGCGGTGTCTATGACTACAGGTCGTATCCTGAATATTCCAAATATCTTGACGCTTGCTCGAATCGCGTTAATTCCTGTTTTTTTAATTATTGCCTATTGGCCACCTGCAATTGGAGTAGCTGGACATACCGGTGGTATGACGCGTCATATTATCTTGACTGCAATTTTTGTTGTTGCAGCAGTCACAGATTGGTTTGATGGTTATCTGGCACGAACATTAAATCAAACCTCAGCTTTTGGACGTTTTTTAGATCCAGTTGCAGATAAATTAATGGTGGCAGCAGCATTGATTGTTTTAGTGCAATGGCAACCATCAATCACTATGGCATTTGCCGCAATTGTGATTATTTCACGTGAAATTACTGTTTCAGCACTACGTGAATGGATGGCTGAATTAGGTGCACGTACCAATGTGGCAGTCTCTACGGTGGGTAAATATAAAACAGCCTTTCAGATGATTGCAATCACGGTGTTTTTACTGAATTGGCAGCCGCTTGAAATACTGGCTTATGCTTTGTTATATACCGCGGTCATTTTGACACTCTGGTCGATGTTTATTTATTTAAAAGCGGCATGGCCTTATTTAAAACAGCCTTAATCTGCGCAATTGAATGCAATATACAGATCAAAGCCTTTCTCTCGTGAAAGGCTTTTTTTGTGCTTGAAAGTCAGTACAATGGAAAGATTGATGAACACAGATACAAATCGTTAAACATCATCTTGAGCTATATTGAAAATCAATCAAATTACAAGAAACACTGTAACTGGAATATTGAGAAACACGCCATTGCAGGTAAAATTAAGGAATACACATGGCAGCATTGCTTTATTTATCGAATCAAAATTTGTATTTATTGGATGGGAATAAAAGTATTACGGTTCCTTGCCAAGCCATTGACTTATATAAAAAGAATTTAGTTGAGATTCAACAACGTAAAGATTGGAAAACCAAAGGTACGGGCGCACAGTTCATGGGAGCATTGTCACAAAATGATGAGGTGGATTTAAACCATATTTTCCCCACAGATGTTGCTCTCACTGCTGATCATAAAATGATTTATACCGCTTGTTTGCAAGAAGGCACTTCGATCAATATCAAATCATTGACAGATTTACACGAAACCGAAGGCTTAGTATTACGAAAGAATGATTTTGTGGTGCAGGACATGGCTTATGATGAATCTAAAAAGCGTTTAGCACTATCCGTTCACACACAGGGCTATGAACGACATATTTGTATTCTGCCTTTAGACGCCAATCGAACACAGTATTTGACCGAAGGGGATTGTCAGGATTCAAATCCATGTTTTGATCCGCGAGATACCATGCAGTTATATTATGACTCATGTGGTTTAGCTTATGGTGAACACCGTATTGCCTATAGTCCCAAAGAAATTTTTCATTTGGATATGGGAACAGGCGATTTGCAAACAATCGCTTCAAATCCAAAATATGATTTCTTTAAACCAAAAATGGATGGGCAGGGCAATTTGTACTTTATTAAACGCCCGTATTCCCGTGATGGTGCTCATCAATCCCCGTTAACAACGTTTAAAGATATTATTTTTGCGCCTTTTAAAATTATTCGTGCGATTGTGGGGTGGTTGGATTTCTTTACTCAACGCTATACGGGTGAATCGTTAAAAACAACGTCTGGAAATAATCCAGCCAAATCGCAACAAAAGTCAGAAGAAGAGTTATTTGTTGAAGGTAATTTGATTAAGGCTCAGCAAAATTTAGAACGTAATCAGAAGGCGGGCGAAAAATATCCAGGGATGATTCCAAATTCTTGGGAGTTGATCAAGATGACAGCTTCTGGTGAGATGATTGTATTAAAAAAAGGCGTGATGAGTTTTGCTTTAAAAGACAATTCTATTTTTTATTCCAATGGAAAATATTTGGTTGAAATTGATCAAAATAACAATGAGACCTTGCGGGTTGAAGCCAAGCTAATTTCAAAAATTATCTGTTGAGGTCTTGTGTTTCCACACTACATTTAAAATAAACCAAAGCTTAAATGAGACTTTGGTTTATTTGCGAACTTGTTTTGAGAAGGAGACAAAGTATCAGGCTTAATTAGTTTTTGATAATCGTCAAAGAGGTATGTTCAAAGCGCGATTTTAACTTGTCTGTATATGTCAGAGAGAATGTCCCTTTTTCAGATTCCCGAGAAAGAAATACTGAAAGTGACTGAAAATCTGCACGGCTAATCAGTAAATCTTGTATAGAAACAGTCCATTTTTCACCTGAATGTAGTCGCGCAATTTGGTTCGAAATGTGGTTAAGAAGATCCATTTTATTCATCCTGATGCAAGTGATTGGAAATTTTTATCTTGAAAATAAAAACTCACTGAGTTGATCACTTAAAATATTTTTAACCTGTACACATAAGCGTTAAAGCCATCCGAGATGACTATCATGTGACATTAATATTGCATTTTCGTGACAAGTAAACGTGGACATCTGATTAAAATAAATAAACTTTATTTTTTCTCTGCAGAAAAATTCGAATTTGCCAAAATATATTCAATCTCTTCTTTTGCAGCAGTTTGTAGTTTGCTACGTAAAGCATTTAGGCTCTGTTCGATGAGCGTTTCTGCTTCTAACTCAAGACGTAGACGAACACTTTCCAACTCTGAAGTCATTTGTGCATCTGTGATGCGGAATTGCCCATTGGCATAATCTATTGCTGGATAATCAGGATTTTTAGTGTATTTTTCACTATATTCTGAAATTTCAATATCAATTTGTTGACGTAAATCTTGTAAGGTCAATTTTTGATGTTCAAACTGCTGAATTTCATCTTGTTGCAGTGCTAAATTATAGGCGTGCTGTAATGCTCGTTTTTCCGCTAAAGATTTTTCAAGTGCCAATTGTCTACGGATACGTGCTTCTTCAATCAGCTGGGCTTTTAGCTCAGCATAAGCGTGTTCAACTTGGAGTTGCGCCACTTGCATTTGGCGTTGGTCGTTACTTAGCCAGTTCTGTACATTTGTTTTAGGGCTGAGAAGGTCACAGATGCGGTTGAGGTCATCTACAAAAGTTTGGCGTACGCCTTCAGGCGTCTCTAACCAGCGCTTTTTAAAATCTTGACCGACATTTAATGTCACCACGCATCTCCTTGATATAAAATGAGAATAAAGAATTAAAGTTTAAATGTTTGAGGCGAAACACCCATTCGTCGATAGGCTTTATATTTCTCTCGACCAATTTGTTTTGCTGATTCAGCATTTTCAATAATTTCTATAATGTGACTAAATTGTGTCACTTGTTCAAGTGCTTGATTGTTAAAATTAAACACAATCCAGTCTAAAGACTCAGGTAATCTAGAAGAAATACAGATCGGTGCATCAATTTGATCAATTCCATGCGCAATAAAACTGGTCGGATCAAAACTCCATAAACGTTCATCCAGTTGTTGCTGCATTTCTATATCAGGGCAATGCAACCAAACTTTGGCTGCATTTCGTAAAATTTTACGACATAAACGACAGGCACTTTCGACCTGCCGTTCAGGGCTTTTTTCAAACAAATAAAAGCTAATTTTAGCCATTCTTTTGTACACGGTTGGCAATTAACTGCATCAACAATGGTACTGGGCGGCCTGTTGCACCTTTATTTGCACCAGAATTCCACGCTGTACCCGCGATATCTAAGTGTGCCCAACGATAGTCACGGGTAAAGCGTTGTAAGAAACAGGCTGCTGTAACTGCACCAGCTTTTGGACCACCAATATTGGCAATATCAGCAAATGGCGAATCAAGTTGTTCTTGATAATCGTCATATACGGGCATACGCCATACACGGTCAAATGCAGTGTGTCCTGCTGCTGTAATTTCTTCTGCAAGTTCATCATCTGGTGTAAATAAACCTGAAACCACTGAACCTAAAGCCACCACACAAGCACCCGTCAGTGTTGCAATATCAATCACCAATGCAGGATTAAAGCGCTTAATATAGGTTAAGGTATCACAAAGGACTAAACGGCCTTCGGCATCGGTATTCAGGATTTCAACCGTTTGACCACTCATGGTGGTTACAATATCCCCAGGGCGAGTTGCATGGCCAGAAGGCATGTTTTCAGCAGCGGCAATTGCACCGACTACATGAATCGGGAGTTTTGCTTCACAAAGTGCACGAATCGTACCCAGCACAGATGCTGAACCACACATATCAAATTTCATTTCATCCATGCCTAAGCCTGGTTTTAATGAAATACCACCTGTATCAAAAGTCACACCTTTACCGACAAGCACGATCGGTGCTTGATCAGGATTGGCTTTATACTCAAGGGTAATCACTCGTCCCGGACGGTCAGAACCTTTACTTACTGCAAGGAAAGCATGCATACCTAGATCAGCAAGTTGTTGTTCTTCAAGTACCGTTACTTGTAAAAGCTCAGGGAATTCAGCTGCTAAAGCACGTGCTTGTTCTGCTAAATATTCAGGGAAGCAAATATTAGGAGGGCAGTTGCCTAAGTCACGAGCAAAGTTTTGCCCTTTTTGAACAGCTTCAATAAGCGTGATCTGCTCTGCACTCAGACTTGATTGCGTTGCAATAAATTCAATATTTTCTAAAGTAAATTCATTCTTCTTCGATTTGAATTCATCATAAGCATACGCAGCTTGCGTCAAATTTAAAGCAAATAGATAATGTAACTCAGACGGCAAAGCCGAAATATCAATGCTGATTTTTTGGAATTTTTTTTGTGAAGCTTTGATAATGGTTTGTGCGATTTTTGCTAATTTCGCAGCTTTAATTTCGGAGGCTTTATCTATGCCGACTAAAGTACATTGCGTAACTTGAGTTAGCTTTCCGATAAGTGGTAGAGTTTCGTTTAAACTTGCTTTGAATTGAGTGTCTTTAATTATGCTGCTCAAGTCATTGATTTTATATGTTTCTTGAGCTTGCTTAGCGTTTTCAGAATCCACCAGAATAAATAACGACTGGCTAGATGTAGACGCTGAAAATGACGTATTGATCGTAAGTTTCATGTGTTGTCTTTGTGCCTTTTGTACATTTCAAATCATTAAACCATTGAACCACTTCAAATGGTAGAATTTCAATCTAGTTTTATAATTTTAACTTCGGGTAAACTAGCGCTACATCACGATATTACCCTTATTTGGAAGATTAATTTGATTATTCGACGTTACCTTGTCAAACAAGTCGTTTCGACCTCTCTTGTGGTTGTCACATTATTGACAGTCATTATGATGGGTGGGCAATTGATTAAACGATTTGGTCAAGCTGCTATGGGGCGTGTAGATCCGAGTATTCTATTGAGTATTATCGGTTTTCGTTTACCTGAGTTTTTGACTTTAATTCTTCCTTTAGGTTTCTTTATTGGGTTGATGCTGGTTTTTGGTCGTTTGTATGTCGATCATGAAATGGCGGTACTGAACGGGAGTGGTATTAGCCGTATTCAAGTCGCCAGATTATTGATTCCACTGACCGTTATTTACTTGTGTGTACAAAGTGTCTTAATGATCTGGATGTCTCCATGGGGAATCCGTCAATATGAGCAACTGATCTCTACACAAGCGGTACGAACAGGCTTTGATTTAGTTCGGCCACGTGAGTTTATTTCTTCGGGGGCTTATACGATTTATGCAGGCTCTTTATCTGAAGATCGTAAAAATCTAAAAGATATTTTCTTTTATCAACGTGCTGAAAAAGAAGGCAAACCTGATGTCATGATTTTGGCAAAGGAAGCAACACGGATTGAAATTGCCAATGAAACTGCCAGTGTTGTCGATTTAGTTCAAGGCCGTCGTTATGAAATTTATCCTGGAACACCCAAATATAGTCAAACTGAATTCCAATCATATCGTTTGCGTTTAGAAAATAATAAAGAAGCCAAGTTTGAAAGTGATGAAGTCGAGGGGCTATCTTTTGGCAGATTGCTTGAAAATAGAAATGACCCCGTTGTGGCAAGTGAATTGGGATGGCGCTTATTTGTTCCATTTTCTATTATTGTCGCCTTAATGTTGGCAACCGCATTGTGTGAAGTCAGCCCAAGACAAGGTCGCTATCTCAAACTTTTTCCTGCATTATTGATTTTTGCCAGTTTAATTGTGGCACTTATGGCAATACGAACCCGTATCAGTAAGGATGAGGTGGGTGTTTGGGCATATCCTGCAGTGTTATTATTCTATGCTGTTGCTGCCGCTCTATTTTCAAGAAAGCAGAAATTAGCACCTAAGATTAAAAAGCAAATACAGCGAGTAAAATCATAATGTTAGCACGTAGAATTGTCGCAAAACATGTGACGAAAACCACCTTGCTCGCCATGTTAGGTGCGACCGCAGTCCTTGCCAGCTTACAGATTTTATTCACCTATTTGGGTGAGTTAAGTGATCTAAAACAAGGTTATACCGCTTGGAATGCACTGCAATATGTTTTATGGGGTGCACCTCGTTATTTGTATGAGATTCTTCCAATTGCTGCCTTGATCGGCGCTGTATTAGGTTTAGGCTCAATGGCTTCCAACAGTGAACTGATTGTGATGCGAGCAGCGGGTATTAGCCTATGGCGTATTGTTGGTTGGGTGATGCGTTCTGCGATGCTTTTGGTGGTGCTTTCATTTTTATTGACGCAATTTGTGATTCCTTATACCAACGAGCAAGCGAAAAGTGTTAAAAGCCATCGTAGTGTCGCGGCGCTTGGGGAAGTTAAAGGCTATTGGACACGTGAAGGGCAACGCTTTATTTATATTGATTATGCCAACTCGCAAGGGACGCTAAAACAAGTTCAAGTTGTCGATTTTGACGAAAATTATCGAATGAAATCATTGCTAAATTCGGAAGAAGGGCAGTTTTTCAAAGAGGGTCAATGGAATTTAAAAAACAGCGCCCAAGTCAATTTATTGGACAACGGTCAAGCTCAAGTTGTCAATAAAAACCAACAGGATTTAGCACTCGCATTGCAACCGAAATACGTGCATATGGTGACCATCAATCCTGAGGACTTAGCCCCTACGCAGTTGTTGAGTTTTATGCAATATATGCATGAATATAGCCAAGTACCGAAGACATATCTGTTAGCTTTCTGGAAAAATATTGGTTCACCATTTGCGTTACTTGCATTGGTGTTGATTGCCTGTTCATTTATTTTTGGGCCTTTGCGCCAACAATCGATGGGTTTTCGTTTAGTCATCGCATTATTTGTTGGTTTGGGCTTCTATTACATACAAGACTTCTTGGGCTATGCGAGTTTGGTCTATGCACCATCGCCAGCTTGGTTTGTATTTTTGCCAATTGTATTGATGTTTGGTATCGGCAGTTATTTGTTGTATAGAGCAAGATAATTTGATGAATCAATTGCTTAGATCGGTTGAGTTTTAACTAGATTAGAAATTTAGATGATGGCAACCCGTTTTTGCCATGGTCTTAGCATAGAGTCTGCCGTAAAAAAACGGTAAGATGTAATGATTAATTTGTAAACAGTAAAGAGTGTAAATCATGACGGATGCAACTGCTGGCAAAATCCCTCACGTTCTAGTGATTATGGATGGTGTGGGTCATCGTGAAGCGGTCGAAGATAATGCGTTTTTAGCAGCAAAAACGCCAAATCTAACCATGATGCAAGAAAAGCATCCGCATAGTTTAATTTCTGGTTCAGGTGAAGATGTCGGTTTGCCAGATGGGCAAATGGGTAACTCAGAAGTTGGTCATATGAACTTGGGTGCAGGTCGTGTGCTGTATCAAGATTTTACTCGTATTACCAAAGACATCCGTACAGGCGATTTTTTCGAGCATGAAGTTCTGATTGATGCGGTAGAAAAAGCCAAAGCGGCAAATGGTGCATTACACATCATGGGATTGTTGTCAGAGGGTGGTGTCCACTCTCATCAAGACCATATTATTGCGATGTGTGAGCTTGCTTTGAAGCGTGGGGCAAAAGTCTATTTACATGCGTTCTTAGATGGTCGTGATACACCACCACGCAGTGCAAAACCTTCTTTAGAAAAACTCGATGCGGTATTTGCACAATATCCAAATCAAGGCCGTATTGCCACGATGATTGGACGTTACTTTGCCATGGATCGTGATAATCGTTGGGATCGTGTGGAACAAGCTTACCGTCTGATGACTGAAGGAGAAGCTTTACGTGTTGTTGATTCAGCAGTTGAAGGTTTAGAGCAAGCTTATTCAGCCAATGAAAATGATGAATTTGTTAAAGCAACCCGTATTGGTGAAATCGCGAAAATCCAAGATGGCGACAGTGTGGTCTTTATGAATTTCCGTGCGGATCGTGCACGTGAAATTACCAAAGCATTTGTAGAGCAAGACTTTGCAGGTTTTGAGCGTAAAGTGGTACCACATCTATCCAAATTTGTGATGTTAACGCGTTATCAAGCGACGATCGATGCACCAGTGGCATATATGCCAGAAGGTTTAAAAAATTCAATTGGTGAATACTTATCTTCTTTAGGCAAAACGCAGTTACGTATTGCAGAAACAGAAAAATATGCCCATGTGACTTTCTTCTTTAGTGGTGGCCGTGAAGATGAATATCCAGGTGAAAAACGGATTTTAATCCCATCACCGAAAGTGGCGACTTATGATCTACAGCCAGAAATGAGCGCGCCAGAAGTTACCGACAAGCTGGTTGATGCGATCAATTCAGGTGAGTTTGACCTTTTGGTGGTGAACTATGCCAATGGCGATATGGTGGGTCATACTGGCGTGTTTGATGCAGCTGTGAAAGCAGTTGAAGCGGTTGATACAAGCCTTGGTCGTTTATATGAAGCAGTAATGGCAAAGCATGGTCACATGCTGATTACCGCTGATCATGGTAATGTCGAGCAAATGCAGGATTATGTAAGTGGTCAAGTCCATACCCAGCATACCACTGAACTTGTACCTTTCATTTATGTTGGACCAACCTCAGCGACGATTGCTGAAGGTGGAGTTTTAGCAGATGTTGCACCGACTATTTTAAGTTTAATGCATCTCCCTGTACCGACAGAAATGCAAGGCCGTAATTTAATTACATTGAAAGCATAAAATTATCTCTATTAAAAACTAGGTGCGTGAATGGCTCAAGCTTGGAAATATATTGCTGTATTAACAGGATTGTTGGCCTGTGGAAGCCATTCAGTTTGGGCAGCAGAAAATGCTGCCGCACTTGATTTTGATGGTGATGTCGAAGAAAGTATTGCCGAAGTGCCCATTGAATCGATTGAGCAATTTGTACAAATCTACGGCATCGTCAAAGACAACTATGTTCAGGAAAAACCGGATGATGTTCTGTTTTTACAGGCAATCAAAGGGCTGGTGGGTGGTTTAGATCGTTATTCACGTTATCTAAGTCCTGAAGAATATAAACAGTTGATGCAATATACGGAAAGTGACCTTGCGACTGCTGACTTTGAATTGGCTTTTGATAGTCATATTCATCAATGGAAAGTGAAGAATTTACGCGATAATTCAGATTCATTTAAACTCGGTTTAAAAAATGGCTTCACTATTTTTAAAATTGAAAATCAAGAACTTAAAAATTTAAATGCTCAGCAAGTCGAAGATTTATTACATGGCTCAATTGGTTCAACTTTTCAGTTGCAACTCAATGAAAAAAGCCCAGCAATCACTGTGGTCAGAAATCGAAAATTGGAAGTGGCAGATATAGAGCCGGTTATGTTGCATAATCAGGTTTTGGTTCTTAAAGTCAAAGTCTTTCAACAAGATACGGCCAATGAAATTAAACGTTTAATTGAAGAATATAGCACTCAAAAAGTAAAAGCCGTGCTATTCGATCTGCGCAATAACCCCGGTGGTTTACTCTCAGCGGCTGTTGAAACGGCTGATCTGTTTTTAACTCAGGGAACGATTGTTTCGACCAAAAGCCGTTCAGAAGGCAATCAACAATTCCAAGCCTTACCGGGTGATGAGTCGTCTAATACCAAATTAGGTATTTTGATTAATGGTCGTTCGGCATCTGCCGCAGAAGTCTTTACGGCTGCAATGAAAGAGCATCAACGTGCTTGGGTCATTGGTGAAAAAAGCTATGGCAAAGGCGTTGTACAGAAGTTATTCCCCTTGCCAAATGGCGCTGCATTACAAATGACGGTTTCGCATTATTATACGCCTAATGGCAATATGATTGACGGACAAGGCATTCGCCCTAATCTTGAATATCCATGGGCTTTGGATCAAAAAGAAGAAACCTATTTAAATAATGTTGCAGATCAACTATTAAAACATCGTGAGAGATAAAGTTGAATGCGAGAAGTGAATTTATAACACTGTAGCCGTTTTATACTGCTATATCTGACATTCGGCAGTTAAATCATATTGTGGGCAAAGGGGCGTTCTACCCCCCTACCCAACGATGACATTTATGTCACTACGCTATATATAAAACCGTACAAAAAACAAAAACGCTTGAGTTGATATTATGATGAAGAATATAGGCTGCCTTTATTCATCATCATCGGTATCTAAACCAAACTTTTTCAAACGGTAGCGTAAAGAACGAAACGTCATGCCCAATTTCTTCGCAGCTAAAGTACGATTCCAATGGGTTTGATTTAACGCAGATAACAACACTTCTTTTTCGACTTTTTCCAAATATTGCTCCAAACCTTCTTCTGGAATGTTTTGTGCTTTATTCGGCATGACGATAGGCAAGGCTTTACTTTGCATCAGATCATGCTGTTCGACTTTGTTGACACCACGATGTGGAGCAGGTTGTAGCTGTTGAATATCAATATAGTCTTCATCACTCATGGTAATGGCTTTTTCAATGATATTGCGTAATTCACGAACATTGCCTGAGTAATGTTGTTGCAAAAGAAAAGCTTTGGCTTGTTCAGTGAAAGACTTAGTTGAAATACGCCATTCTGTACAAATTTGCTGAAGAAAATGATTGGCTAAAATCAAAATATCACAATCACGTTCGCGCAATGGCGGGAGCACAATATCCATCACATGAATTCTAAAGAACAGATCATGGCGGAATTTGCCTTGTTCAACGAATGCTTCAATGTCTTGATGTGTCGCACTGATAATACGAAAATCAACTTCGATTTCGGTATCACTACCTAGAGGACGAATTTTCTTTTCTTGCAATGCCCGTAACAGTTTGGCTTGCATCGCCAATGACAGTTCTGCAATTTCATCTAAAAATAGGGTACCACCATTGGCAGCTTGAATAAGGCCCTGTTTGTCTTGAGTTGCACCTGAAAAGCAGCCTTTTTTATGTCCAAATAGCTCACTCTCCATCAACTCTTCAGAAATTGCACCACAATTAATCGCAACAAAAGGGCTATCACTGCGGTTGCTGAGTAGATGGATGAGGTTGGCAACAACCTCTTTGCCTGTTCCAGATTCACCCGTGATAAATACGGGTGCTTGTGAACGAGCAATTTTTTTAATCGATTCTCTTAACTTACGAATCACCTGTGAATCACCGATGAGCATTGATTCCTCAAGCGGCGCATCGCTGATCGTTTCTCTTAACTGTGGTACATGCAAAGCTTTTTGTAAAAGCTGTTGCAGATGTAATTGGTTAATCGGTTTGCTGACAAAATCAAAAGCGCCTGCTTTCAGCGAGGCAATCGCAATTTCCATATTTCCATATGCAGTTAAGACTGCAATAGGCGTTTTAGGATAATGCTGCGATACATGTTTAACCAAATCTAAACCACTGCCATCAGGGAGGTTTAAATCGGTAATACAGGCATCATATTTATATTCACTAAAAAAATATTTGGCTTGTTGTAAATGGTGTGCCATATGCGTTTTGATGCCCATCCGAGAAAGGCTCATTTGCATTAACATACATAAATCTTGTTCATCATCTACAAGTAAAACCAATGGTTGTCGTGTAGTCATATCCCCAAAAACCTAATCTAATCCATGAGTGGGCATTCGATACGGAAGCACGCCCCTTGTTGTTTTTGCTCTACGTAAATTAGTTTCGCTTGATTCGCTTCGCATATCGTCTGCGATAGGTACAATCCTAAACCAGTTCCATTGATTTCGGTACTAAAAAATGGCTGAAATAATTGCGAAAGATCTTGTTTTGTGACGCCTTTCCCATAATCAATCACATCGATATATACGTGTGATTCATTTTTAAACGTTTGCACTAAAATGTGCTCAGCATTTTGATCATTGTGACGTAATGCATTACGCACTAAATTGATTAAAACTTGTCGAAGATGAGAATCATCAAAATAAATCCAAACATCAGATTGGACCTCTAATTTGATTTTTTCCTGAGCATCCCCTAGATCATGGCGTAATAAGTCATCAACAAATTCTTGAAAATTAATTTTCGATGTATGGGTCTTTTTATTTTTTGCCATATCCAAGGTATCTTTAATAATATTATTGATACGGATGGTCTGCTTGGTAATCATTTGATTTAAAATGGTTTGTTGTTCTGGGGCACTGCTGATAAAGAGATCATTGGCCTGCGCAATAGCAGCAAGTGGGTTGCGAATTTCATGGGCAATACTGGCGGACAATTGACCAAGTGCGGCAAGTTTGAGTTGTTGTACCTTTTGATTAATTTTTTGTGCATCTTCGAGGACCAAAAGCGTGAGTGCTTGATGCGGAACAATCAATTTTTGTACGCGAATATCGACCGTATACGAGGACTGATGCGATTCAAATTGGAAGCGTTCTCCATCACGTAACATGGCATCTTTTAAGATTTCATATAAGTCCGGTTGAAAGCTGGATAAATGATATTGCTCATGTGCGTAAAGTGGTGAAATACCCAAAAGCAAACAGGCGGCAGGGTTACTGACAATAATTTTGCACTTTTCATCGAGCACCAAATAACCCACTTCAATCTGTTCTAAAATATAGCGGTTAATGTTCTGTAACTTAAATAATTCAAGAGATTGATAGGTATTTAACGACTCCAAAACTTGGAAGCGATTAATTGCAATCTGTCCAATGCCATAGACCATAAAAAATAAAAAAGCCAATAAGGCACTGTTACTAATATTATTTAAATTTGAAAAATCGAAGAAGCTGCCTAAAAACTGTTGGTAAATAATCGCAATCACAGAAACCAGTGTTACGAATAGTGCTTTATTTTTACTCAGCAGAAAATTTGCGGTAAAAACGGCAATCACGAACAAAATACTGATGGCTAAATTTGGCCCATTGAGGGCAAATACCAAGGTACTCAGAAAGGGAATATCAACAATAAAAAAACCAATAAATTGTCGTCCAACCCCATGCGGGTAGAACTTGAGCAGCATCATTTGTAATGCTGCAATCAGCGTAAATGCGGTTAGAGAATAAAAATATAAGCTGGGATATTGGTAATGTACGGGTTGATGTTCAAGGGTAATCAGAAAAATAATGACTAAGCAAAAGGCAATAACCAATCTATACCCTGAATACAGTGTGCCTAGACGGTAAATTGTTTGATAAATGGGAACCGTTACCGTAGGCGACATAAATCGTACTCAAGATAAATTATTGTTTTAATCAATTTATGGCTTAATTAGACCATAACGTATCGCAAGGTGAGTGAGTTTTACATCACTATCAAGTCCTAATTTTTCAAAGATACGATAACGATAAGTATTGACTGTTTTTACACTGACAAAGAGTTTGTCAGAAATTTCTTGTGCACTGACACAATTTACCACCATCATGGCAACTTGCATTTCACGTTCTGACAGCGCGTCAAAAGGTGAGGTTTGTGTATCTGATAAATAAGAGCTTGCAAGTTGTTCGGCAATATCGGCACTAAAATACTTACCGCCTTGCATGACTTTTTTGATTGCACGAACCATTTCAGTGATCGGCGCGCCCTTGGTAATGTAACCACGAGCTCCAGCTTTCAATAATAGCGATGGATAGGGTTCTTCAGCCAAACCACTCACAGCGAGTACTTTGGTATCAGGTGCGGTTTGTAACAAACGACGGGTAGTTTCTACACCACCAATTCCAGGCATGTTGACATCCAATAAAACCACATTGGGATGTTGTTGCCTTACAATCGTAATTGCTTCTTCACCAGATTCTGCTTGTCCAATGACTTGAATATCGGTCTGATCTTCTAACATTCTGCAGATGCCGGTTCTTACTAATTCATGGTCATCTACCACTAAAACAGTAATCACTTACACCTCCTTAAATTTCTCAATATCGACATTTTTGTTACATAAAGCAAAAAAGACTTGCAAAGACATAACAAAATTGGCAATCCTATTCCTAATATCCATTCAATATTTACGCATAATACGGCGTGATTGAAATATTTGTTTTAATATAGTCACGTTTGAGTGTAAATGTAAGTCATATTTGAGGTAATTAGCAAGTTTGTGAATACCTCCTTGAGGTGAGTAAGTTATCGTGAAAAAACCAAAAAAAACGTTAATGCATGTGCTGAGTTTGTCAGTACTACTCAGTTTGAGTTCTACCGGTTTTGCTGAAATCATTATGAACTCATCGGGGGGGAGCGGACAAGCAACTGTAAATTGGTCTTCTTCAGATGCCAGCCAGTTACTCAATGGTGACTCTCTGGATGATGATGGCGAGGATATTTCTCCAAAAGGCTCAACCACCTTAACCACAACAATTCGTGCGTCAAATGCTGCACCGACAACATTGACCAATAAGTCTGTACAGATTTATGACACCAATACCTATAACAGCCAACCATCGGTAAATGCGCGCGCAGCGTTGGTGATGGACGCAAAAACAGGTGAAGTTCTGTTTAGTAAAAATACCAATATGGCGTTGCCTATCGCATCAATTACCAAGTTGATGACAGCGGTGATTACTGCAGATGCCCGTCTAAATATGTCTGAAGACATCACCTTGCAACAAATCGATTTTGCGGGTGCTGGTGGTAAGAATTCAAGTTCAACTTTAAAAGTTGGCGATACCATGAATCGTGCTGAAATGTTACTTGTGGCATTGATGAAATCTGAAAATCCAGCTGCAGCGGCTTTAGCACGTACTTACCCAGGTGGTCGCCAAGCGTTTTTTGCTGCAATGAATTCAAAAGCACGTCAATTGGGCATGAATTCAACCCATTATGTTGAATCTACTGGTTTAGATCCACGTAATGTTTCTTCTGCTCGAGATTTGGGGATTTTAGTCAGTGCTGCATCGCAATATGGCTTGATCCGTCAATTCTCAACAACAGCACATTATGACTTTAATTTAGGTTATCGCGTGTTGAAATCAAACAATACCAATGCCTTAGTACGTAATGGCGGCTGGAATATTAATATTTCTAAAACGGGTTATATCAATGAGGCAGGGCGTTGCGTGGTTATGCATACCACTGTAAATAGTCGTCCAGCTGTAGTGGTGTTATTAGGTGCAAGTTCTTCTCAGGCACGTACCAATGATGCAACCAATTTATTAAACTGGGTGAGTAATTTACCGAAACGTATCTAATCGGTTTTTCACGGTACTTAACCAGCCAAATGACAAAAAGCTCTTCAATATGAAGGGCTTTTTTATGCTTAAATTTGTCAATCTATTTTAGGACGAGACAATTAAGCATAAAAAATAGATTATGAGATGTGTAAATCTGGAATACTGGTGTTTGGGTAGCACTTTTTCAAATCGTGCTGACAAAGCAATTGATATATAGTGCAAGAGTGAATCAGATCTAAATTATGACCAATATGAAGAAGAATAATAATGTTGAGCTTGAGCAAATAAAAAAACCAGTTGCGCACAACTGGTTTTTTTATATGTGAATGCGTTATTACATATTTGAAAGAATAGAGTCTTTCACTTGATTCATTGTTGCATCAATAGACAGCATCACTGCATCTTCACATTGTTTAATTGCAGTATCAGGATCTTTTAGACCATTACCTGTCACAGTACATACAATCACAGAACCTTCAGCAATTTTCCCTGCTTTGATATCACGAATTGCACCACCGATAGATGCCGCAGAAGCAGGTTCAACAAATACACCTTCATACATAGAAAGCAAACGTTGTGCTTCTAAAATTTCAGCATCAGTCAATTCATCAAACCAGCCATTTGAGTCACGAACGACCGCTTTGGCATGATTAAAGCTTTGAGGATTACCAATACGAATTGCTGTTGCAACTGTTTCTGGGTTTTCAACAGGACCACCACGTAAGAACGGTGCAGCACCAGAAGCTTGATAACCGACCATGATTGGACGACCTTCAGGGTTTGGACCTGTAAACTTATCTGTTGCAGGGTCATAAACCACTTGTTCAAATGCTTCAACAGGTTGATTCGCAACTGCTTCGGTATAACCCATCCAATGCGCAGTGATATTACCCGCATTACCAACAGGTAAGCAGTGGTAGTCAGGCGCACGACCTAACGCTTCTACGATTTCATAAGCAATGGTCTTTTGACCTTGTAAGCGGTATGGGTTGATTGAGTTAACAATCGTTACCGGTGCTTGGTCTGCAACTTCTTTAACCAAACGCATGCCGTCATCGAAGTTGCCGCGAATTTGCATAGTGATTGCACCATACATCATCGCTTGTGCCATTTTACCCATGGCAATTTTGCCTTCTGGGATTAACACAAATGCTTTGATACCCGCACGAGCAGCATATGCAGCAGCAGCAGCAGAGGTATTGCCTGTAGATGCACAGATAATTGCCTTAGAGCCTTCTTCTACCGCTTTGGTTACTGCCATGGTCATGCCACGGTCTTTAAACGAACCTGTCGGGTTTAAACCTTCATACTTCACATAAATTTCAACATTCTTACCAATAATACCGGGAATATTGTCTAATTTAATGAGAGGCGTATTACCTTCATTTAAAGAAATAGCACGTGTAGTTTTCGATACTGGTAAGCGGTCACGATAGCGATCAACAAGTCCTGTATAGCGATTGGCATTAGACATGATGGTGTTCCAATTGTGTGTAGAGCAAATAAGATATTCTTTTAACCTCTAAGCCTCTACTCGGAGAGGCTGCGCCATTCATTGAATGGCGCTTTGCAGGGTATTGCTACAAATTTAGAGGAGTTTAAAACCCGATTAGTTATCGAGCAATTCTAAACGAATTCGTACGATTTCGCCATGGATAGCAGGTAAGGCTTGAATTTGTGCAATCGCTTCATTCATTTTCGATTCGACGATCGGATCAGTCAAAATCACGATAGGAATCAGATCTTTTAAGCGAGGTTGCTGCATGATGGCATCAATACTGATCCCCGTGCGACTTAAAATTGTTGTTACATCTGCGAGTACACCAGTTTGGTCTTCAGCATTTAAACGCAAATAATAACCTGTGGTCATCTCATCACTCGACAAGATATGCAAGTCAGAAAGAGCTTCAAAGGCAAGCTGAGGAATAGTACCTGAACCATCTTCTGTGTAAATGATATCACGGACAATATCAACCACATCTGCCACAACCGCAGAAGCAGTAGGGCCTGCGCCTGCACCTGCGCCATAATACAATGTAGGGCCAACTGCATTGGCTTGAACCAGAACAGCATTCTTCACGCCATTTACATTGGCAAGAAGTTCTTCTTCTGGGATTAGGGTTGGGTGTACGCGAAGTTCGATGCCTTTGCTAGAACGACGTGCAATACCCAAGTGTTTAATCTTATAGCCAAGCTCTTCAGCGTATTTCACATCTTGTGCGGTAATCTTGGTAATACCTTCGGTATAAACTTTATCGAACTGTAAAGGAATACCAAAGGCACATGATGCAAGAATAGTCAGCTTATGCGCAGCATCAATGCCTTCAACATCAAACGTTGGATCTGCTTCGGCATAACCAAGTTCTTGCGCTTCTTTGAGTACGTCCGCAAAGGCACGACCTTTTTCACTCATTTCAGTCAGAATGAAATTGCCTGTACCATTGATGATACCGGCCAGCCATTCAATTTTATTGGCTGCTAGGCCTTCACGAATGACCTTAATAATTGGAATACCACCGGCAACCGCTGCTTCAAAGGCAACTTGTACGTGGTGATCATCAGCCGCTTTAAACAGCTCATTTCCATGTTCTGCCAGTAAGGCTTTGTTTGCCGTTACCACTTGTTTGCCATGTTTTATGGCTTCCATCATGACTTCATAAGCAGGGTGGATACCGCCCATGACTTCAACGACAACATCAACATCAGGCTGGCGGACGATATCTAGCAGATCAGCGCTCTGCTTAATGCTTGCTGGTAAATTTAGATCTGGACGTGGACGACGCGTACCTACGTGGGTAATTTCAATTTCTCGGCCGGTGCGACGTCTAATTTCAGCAGCGTTTTCTTGTAGTAGTTTAAGGGCACCACCGCCTACGGTTCCAAGACCGAGTATTGCCAGACGAACTGGTTTCACGTCACACTCCAATTATGTATATAAATTATATTAAGCTTAGATCATAGCTAAAAAATGCGCCAGACTCTAGAGTCTGACGCATCTTTATATTGAGCTATAAATAATAGTAAATTTACTGATAAAAATTATTTATTTAAACGGCTTTCAATTTCGTCAGCAGTCATATAACCGCCCAGATATTCACCCTCTGCATTGTAGATTGCAGGGGTACCATTTACACCCATTTTTAGACCTAAAGCATATAGGTCACGAACTGGATTTTTACAGCTTGCTGGTGGAAGCGCAGTACCGGCAATGGCTTGATTAAATGCAGCACTACGGTCTGCACTACACCAGATACTTTCCATCGTTGGTATAAATTGTTCACCACGTGGCCATGCGATATAACGTATTTCAATACCTTTAGCCGTGATTTCACTGATATGTTCATGAAGTTTATGGCAATAAGGACAGCTTGCATCAGTAAATACATAGATGACATGTTTAACCTTACCTTGCGCAGGGTAAACCAACAGGTCCTTAATATTTAACTCAGCAAGATATTTCTTGTTTTCTGCAGCTTGTATTTTGTCACCAATGCTACTGAGTTTATCGCCACCTAAACGGATTACATCGCCTTGGATGAGGAATTTACCATCAGATGTTGCATAGACTGAGCTCATGCCTTCCATACTGATCCAATAAAGATTTGGCATTTCAGTCGGTTTCGCATCTAAAATTTTGGCTTTAACACCAGCCTTTTTGAAATTGGCCTGTAATGTTTGGATTAGACGTTGTTTTGCATCACGCTCAGTTAAATTCGATGCCTCACCTGTTGCAGGTGCAGTCGCAGTTAAAGTGTCATCTTTTTTTGAGTCTGGATTCTTTGAACAAGCACTCACTGCCATCGTGCTTGCAATAAGACAAGCCAACATCAATTTTGAACGATTCAATTGCATAAATAACTCTTTATGTTTCTTCAGCATGATTTGAGGGAATTAGCATAACAAAATTTTTAATAGTGTACTTTAAAACTTGATTAAGGGATGTAAATTGCTGATATACACGCCATGCTCAGTCATCAAGCGCGTGGATGATATTTTTCATGCAGCTGTTGCATACGGATTTGTGCGACATGGGTATAAATTTGTGTGGTCGATAAATCACTATGCCCCAAAAGCATTTGCACCACCCGTAAGTCAGCACCATGATTTAAAAGATGCGTTGCAAAAGCATGGCGTAAGGTATGTGGTGATAGCTCTGCTTGAATCCCAGCTTGTAAGGCATAACGTTTGATGGCATACCAAAAGTTTTGACGACTCATGATGCCACCATGTTGGGTTAGAAATAGATAATCGGTAGCGGATTTATACAGTTGTGGGCGAGATTCTGTTAAATATTTTTCCACCCATTCACATGCCATGCCCCCCAAAGGCACCAAACGTTCTTTATTGCCTTTACCTGTGATTCTTAAATAGCCTTGTTTTAAATTGATCAAATCTAATCTTAAATTGAGAAGCTCTGAAACACGTAAACCACAAGCATAAAGCACTTCAAACATGGCGCGATCACGCAAACCTAACGCTGTTGTGACGTCTGGTGCTTGGATCAGTGCTTCAACGTCCTGCTCCGATAAATCTTTAGGCAATGCTCGTCCGAGTTTTGGGGTTTTATGGGTCGCGACAGGATTATCTAAACGAATCTTTTGTTCACGTAAAAACTTAAAAAACGAACGTAAAGCAGAAAGTGAACGGGCAATTGACCGAGGGCTTTTGCCTTGTTTAGTGAGTTGAATAAGCACATCGGAGATGTCTTCATGTGTCCAATTCGGAAGGTAAGAATTTACACATTCACTACATTGAATTAAGTCAGATAAATAGGCGTTTCTTGTATGAGGACTGACCGTTTGCGCAATTAAATAGTCACGGAATCCCTGTAAAAAGCCTAGATTTTCAGGAATGGCAACAGCAGCAGGAATACGTGGTTTCTTATTTAGCATGGTCTTCGGTGGTGTTTAAAACTTATTAGTTGATGGAATGTAGACTAAAAGAAAACATAAGTCGAATATCGTATTTGAATGAGAATTGTAATCAAACCTTACTTGGTAATTATTCTCATTTGTATGTATAATAGTCTGTCTATCGTGTAAATTTTAGGGTTAATTGCTGTGCGTTTGTCAGACTTGAAAGTAAAGCAAACTGCCATTATCGCAAAGGTCAATCGTACCTCGCAAGATAATGTCAATCAGCCAGATTTAGTGGCGAGTCGTTTAGAAACTCTAGGTTTTGTGCCTGGCACACGTGTACAAGTGATCACAAAAGGTGTTTTTGGTGGTGATCCTATTCTCATTCAAATTGGTTTTACTCGATTTGCGTTACGCAAGATCGAAGCCGAAAAAATTGAAATACATCAGGCATTAGAAGGAGCTTCCGCATGAGCGAAACTTTACGTATTGCTTTAGTGGGAAATCCTAACTGCGGTAAAACTTCACTTTTCAACCATTTAACCGGTACGCGTCAAAAAGTTGCCAACTATGCTGGGGTGACTGTTGAACGTAAAGTAGGTACATTTAATTTACCTTCTGGTCGTGCGGTGCGTGTTCTGGATTTGCCTGGAACGTATAGCCTTGATGCAGCCAGTCCTGATGAAGCTATTACCCGTGATGTGGTTTTGGGGAAAATTGCCGGTGAACAAGATCAACAGGCATTTTTATGTGTAGTGGATGCAACCAACTTAAAATTACATTTGGGACTGGTGCTTGAAGTCATTGAACAAGGCAAACCGATTCTGCTTGTATTAAACATGATGGATGAAGCGCGTCGTCGTGGGATGCAGATCAATACCCAAAAATTATCACAGCGTTTAGGTATTCCCGTGGTGGAAACGGTTGCTGTGCGTAATGCAGGGATTGAAAACTTGATGGGTGCTTTGGAAAATGAAAAATTCCACACACCAAGTGCAGAACTGAGTGATGTTAAGCTTTCAGGTTCCAATCATGAAAAAATTGACCAAATCTTAAAAGATGTGGTGATTTTTTTAGATCATGAAGACAAACGTACTGATTTTCTCGATAAGATTTTTTTACACCCCGTTTTAGGACTTCTTAGCCTTGCGCTGATGATGTTTATTGTTTTCCAAGCAGTATTCGCTTGGGCAGCGCCATTTATGGATGGTATTGAAGAATTTTTTGGCTGGTTTGGTGGCTGGATTGGGCAATTTATTACCCAGCCATTACTGCACAGCTTAGTGGTCGATGGGATCATTGCAGGTGCTGGTAGTGTAGTGGTGTTCTTGCCACAGATTCTGATTCTGTTCTTCTTTATTTTGGTTTTAGAAGAGTCAGGTTATCTACCGCGTGCGGCATTTCTACTCGATAAGTTGATGTTTAAAGCAGGCTTAAGTGGTCGGGCGTTTATCCCACTGTTATCCAGTTTTGCTTGTGCGGTACCTGGGATCATGGCGACTCGAAGTATCAGTGATCCACGAGATCGTTTGGTGACGATACTGGTTGCGCCGTTGATGACATGTTCAGCGCGTTTGCCAGTGTATGCCTTGCTGATTGCTGCATTTATTCCAGCGAAAATGGTTTGGGGCTTCCTTAATCTACAAGGTTTAGTGCTCTTCGGTTTATATATGGCGGGAATTGTGAGCGCACTCATTGTTGCGACCGTGCTGAAATTTTTCCAGAAAGATAAATCACAACATGCTTTATTGATGGAATTACCAAGCTACCGTATCCCAGATATAAAAAGTGTATGGATTGGTTTGTTAGACCGTGCCAAGATCTTCTTAAAGCGTGTCGGTGGCATTATCTTCGCTTTATCGATTTTATTATGGTTCTTATGTACATTCCCTCAGCCACCAGAAGGCGCGACATTACCCGATATTGACTACTCTTTTGCTGGGATGTTGGGGCATGTGATGCACCCAATCTTTGAACCGCTTGGATTTAATTGGCAAATCTGTATTGCTTTAATTCCAGCGATGGCAGCACGTGAAGTTGTGGTTGCTGCATTGGGTACTGTTTATGCTTTATCCGCAGCGGATGATGATGCAGTTGCTCAAGGTTTATCACATCTGATCAGTCAGGGTGATTTAAGCTGGTCAGTTGCAACAGGTTTATCGTTGTTGGTGTGGTTTATCTATGCACCGCATTGTTTAGCGACATTGGCTACGGTAAAACGTGAAACAGGTTCTTGGAAAACTGTTGCAGGTATGACGGTCTATTTATTTGGTTTGGCTTATTTAATGGCTTTCCTCACTTATCAAATTGCGTCACGTTATTTTGGTCTATAAGCCAGAATCTTGAAGCAAAGGAGCTAGAGATGATTGAATTTTTGATTATTGCGGTATTGGTGATTTGGAGTGCAATTTTTGTATTTAAGAAAGTCTTCCCAAAGTCAGCGTATTCGGTGTTTTCTAAACTGGCTCAATTTTGTCAGTCGCAAGGTTGGAATCGTTTAGCCAAATGGATTCAGCCTGCGATGGTGAGTGGATGTGGTGGCGGTTGTGGTTGTAGTAGTGCTGAAACGGACAATCCTAAAAAGGTTGAAGTCCAAGCCGTAAAATGGAAATGATTGGCCTCTAAATTATTACCCTAAAAAGAAAAAAGCCATTCTAGAACATAGAGTGGCTTTTTATTTGTATGTGGGAATAGTCCATAAAAGATAATTTATCTCGTTAGCAGATAGGCATATCTTGAATGATCCAATGCTGCAGAAAGCAATTTAATCAGTATGAGCTTCTGTAGGTTAATACAAAGCACCAACTAGACTTTAGCTATGAGTTTCTTCCTCGCCATCATCTTCAAAAGTTCGTGCAATTTTTTCGATATTTAAACTTTTAGCCATTGCATCAAAAATTTCCTTATAAGCACCATCTTGATGATAAAGATCATGATGTTCACCATGCTCAACGATTTGTCCTTCTTTCATCACATAGGTGTAATCGGCATCAATAATTTGTGAAAGGCTATGCGAGATCATAATCACAGTTCGGCCTTGTTTAATCTCATCTAAGCTTTGTTTGATTTGCTCTGAAGCGATGGCATCTAAACTCGCTGTGGGCTCATCTAAAAAGATAATCGGCGGGTTTTTAAGGAACATTCGAGCAAGTGCGATTCGCTGTTGTTGTCCGCCAGACAATAGCAAGGCATCTGCTTCATAGGCATGCGGTAATTTTAAAATCTGCTCATGAATCGAGGCTTTTTTTGCAGCTGCGATCACTTCTTCATTGCTTGCATGGGGCTTACCATAACGAATATTTTCTAAAATTGAGCCTTGGAAAATATGATTCTTTTGCAATACCAAGCCTATATGTTCTCTTAAATAGTGTGTATCGAGTTGCTCTAGATCAATCCCATCAAGTTTGATACAGCCTGAATTCGGGGCATAAAATTTATCCAGTAGACTGATTAAGGTTGATTTTCCCGCACCTGATAAGCCGACTAAGGCTGTGATTTTATTGGGTTGAATAGTCATGTTAATCCGATGTAAGGCTTGATGACCATTCGGATAGATAAAATCAACATTTTCCAATTCAAATTTGCCATGAATTTGAGGTTTCATTAAGCCACTGGCTTCGATTTCATGATCTGCTTCTAAGATGCCAAAGAAGCTTTCTGAATAGATCATTGCCGAGTTAATTTCATCATAAATACGGTGCAAAGAGCGGATTGGTGCAGACACGTTATTGAACAACAATACATGGTACATGATCATCCCTATACTCATTTGTCCATCTAAAACAAAGTAAGCAGTTAAAATAATGATCAGGACTACACCAACTTGTTCGATAAAGGTTTTTAAACCATCAAAGATATAGCTGGTTTGTCGAGTTTGCATCTGATTTTCAGTCAGTGACTTTTGTAAGTTCAGTTGCTTGGTGGATTCAACAGCCTCTTTATTAAAAGATTTAATCACTGTAATTGAGTTAATAATACTCAAAATACCTTGATTCTTCTTTTCCATGTTATCGCGCAAGGCTCGACGTTTGCCAGAAAGCTTTTGTGATTGTTTAAAGGTCAGCCAAAAGTAAATTGGTACAATGATTGTTGCGACCACACCCACCCAAAAATTGGCATAATACATTAGGGCTAAAGCAATAATTGCGCTAGTAAATAACGGTAAAATATCAATAAAAAAGATTTGTACCAGTCGGGTGAGTGAGCTAACTCCCCGGTCGATACGGGTTTGTAATTTTCCTGCTTGATTATTTTTCTGATCGAAAAAGGCCAATCGATAGGTAATAAATTTTTCGATAATGCCCTGAGATAGGTCCTGTGAAATTAAAATTCTGAGTTTTTCACCAAATGATTTTTGCCCAAATTGAACAATTGCATTGATAACTTCTTTGGCCAATAAAACCACTGTAATGGTAATGATAATGTGCCATCCATCCGCTAGGCCTTGTCCTGCTTGGATCAGTTGGTTAATGCTGTCTACAGCATATTTAAGTGTAAGAGCATTGACCTGAGCGGTGAGTGAGCCAATCAACGTTAACACTAAGGTGATGATGACGAGCCAGCGGTAGGGGCGTACAAAGGGGCGTAATTTTTGAAATAATTGCCATAAATTCATAGGTTTTTTGCTTTTTATCAGCTTGGTTTTAGTCTAAAGCTGAATAAACGTTGCTACAAGTGATTGCTATGTTTTGAATTGTGAAAGATTTTAATAATGTCTTACACTAGTCCAAATCTTCACGATCAAAATCCTATTTAAATTCTTCAACTTGCTGAGTTAATTTGAATATTTACCCATGATATGACCTACTATTCTTCATATTAAAGTTGTTTAATTTTGATCAAAAATGACTTGTTTCATGTTAAATATTGATTCATTGTTGGATTAACCAGTCGCTCATTTTAGACAATGAATTTAGATTTATTTGAACCTGAAGCACAAGATAATTTACTGCCTTATGATGGGGTAGTAAAAGACTTTGGCTTAATTTTGGATCATGAACAAAGTCAAAAATATTTAAATTATTTTCTACAGCATTTGGCTTGGCAACATGATGAAGTTTATTTGCATGGTCAATATTATAAAACTGAGCGCAAAGTGGTATGGTATGGCGATGATGATTACCAATATCATTATTCAGGTATGGCAAAACAAGCCCATATCTGGAATCCTGCTTTATATCGACTCAAACAGCATATCGAGCAACTCACAGGGCAAACTTATAATTCCTGTTTGGCAAATTTATATGAAAATGGCTCACAAGGCGTGGGTTGGCATAGTGATGATGAGCCATCATTGGAAGCGCCCAACCACAATGTGGTGATTGCTTCATTGAGTCTAGGTGCTACTCGAAAATTCAGTTTTAAGCACAAGTGGAAAGCTAAAAAAGTAGATTTACTTTTACACAGTGGTCAGTTGATTGTGATGCAAGGGCAGACCCAACGTTATTGGAAACATACCCTCGCCAAATCTACACGAATTTTAGCGCCTCGTGTAAATTTGACCTTTCGTTACTTTTATCCAAGGGGATAAAGCTTGTCATCAAATTGTTCAAGTTTAGGAAAGTCTAATGCAGGTAAATTTTCTAAGTTATGTAAATATTGCTGATAATCAAGCAGGATTTTTTGGCGTGCTTCATTAGAAATATATGGGACATGGTAAGCGGTAAATGGTGGCAACACGTCAAAGCCTGCATAAGCTAAAGTTCCACGTTGGATCGGCAGTAACAAGTCTTCAATTGAACCATGAATCGCATGATCACCAAACATATGTTCACGGCCACCCAAGGTAAAGCTTAACAAGGCTTTTTTCCCCACCATGCCGCCGTGGTTATAAAAACGTTTACCACCATAGAAAATACCCGAAACGAATACGCGATCAATCCAGCCTTTTAAGATGGCAGGTACAGATGTCCAATACATGGGAAAACTTAAAATCACTAAATCTGCTTTTTGTACTTTTTCAATTTCAATCTGAATGTCTGCGGCAATCTGCTTATTTTTATAAGCATGGCGTTGTTCCAAAGCATAATTCATATATTCAGGATGACTCAGTTCTGAGAAATCCTCTCGTGATGCGATTGGATTAAAATTCATGGCATACAAGTCTGAAACTTCAACTTGATGTCCTAATTTTTCCAAGACCTCAACAGCATGATCTTTCATCGCGGTTGTAAATGAAAGGGGTTCGGGGTGTGCATGGACGATGAGAATATTCATAACATTCCTTAATTAAAATTATGCATCATTGTTATTGGCTGGTTTAGATTATTCCTCAATGAAAATGATTCGCCAATTACTCTAATTATTTTTTTAATGGCTTAAAAGTAAACTCAATGGATAAAAAATTATACATAAAAAAGCCTATGTTTAAACACATAGGCTTCCTTACTCTGAGGAGGAATTGTTTTCGCAAAAACAATGTCCAAAAAATCATGGATTACTGAAGAACATAATCATATTATGAGAATATAAAAACATTATCAAGAGATAAAAACATTACAAAATGTTAAATTATCAAGATGATTGCGCTTATGGGTGAAATTCAGATAATTGGTCATTGGCAGAGAGTGCTTGATAGCGTTTTTCAATCTGTGCAGCAGACTCTTGCAAGGTTTCAATTAGTTTTGGGGTGTTGACATATTCAAAACGATTTTTTGAAGCAAGTACGGTCAATGCTAAAGGCGCTTCTTTACTTGAAAACTTCACTGGGATCGATAAACCAGAAACATTTGGATCAAGTTCACCTTGTGAAAAATAATAACCTTGTTTTTTTATTTTTTTCATTTTATTAACAAAGGTTTCTTCATTTTCAGCAAAACCAACTTCAGTTAATTGTGTTGCAAAGCGAAGGTAATATTCATGAATTTTCTGTTTAGATAAATGCGCCATGATCACTTTAGGTGAAGAGCCCATAAATACGGGACGAGGGCAACCACGACCATAAGAAAGTAAAGTTTCATCACGATACACCTCATGATGAACATCAATACAATAGTCATCATTTAAATGTGTCAGTAAACAGCAAAGCTCTGTACGTTCTGAAATTTCTTGCATAAATGGTTTGCTGATTTGAACCAATGGATCGGTGGTTCTAGAAATATAGTCCATCACAGCAATTTTAGGACCAAGGGTGTAATCGCCTGAAGTTCCATTTAAGCGTTGCAAAATATCAGCCGAAACTAATTCTTTTAAATAGCGATAGCTGGTCGGTTTAGATAAACCAAGCTCTTCACAAATCACATCGACATTAATTACTGGGCGAGACACCGAAAATAAATCCAATACGGTGAGAATTTTGCCAAAACTGGAAAGTGCCATTGATGACCTACTCAATTAGTGAGAATCAAAAAAAATAATAATGAATGTTACTTTATAACAAATTGTTCAAGAAAAAACAGTGGAATTTGCATTGTAAATGCAAATGATTCTACATTTTTAACTTTAGTGGTTATTTTGAGAAAAAGCACTACATTTGAACACTAAAGTAAATTATATTTAGTTATATTATCAAAATGAGATATTTTTATTGATTATTTGTGTTTTTTTTGAGATTATTGCTGATATGAATATCCAATGGTGAATTTATACTTTTCTAGAAGTATAGATTTTTATCATAAATTGAGTCCTTCTCTACTCAATCGTTGTATTTGAGCAGATGCCTAAATTTGTTCTTCTATTCACATCTTTTTTTTAACCACACTGTTTATTTGACTAAGCAGTGCGGTTTTTTGGTCGCTAAGAAAAGAAAATGTGATGTGTACAACAATCCCTTATAAAAGTGGTGAATATCAGCTTCCTAGATCTTAGAGAGCTAGAGATGACAGAGAAAATCAATGAAATTGAATTTATAGTGAGTTGCTTGCATGTTACTGATCAAACCCTTATTGGCTTTTAGACCCAATAAACTCGATTGGATTTTTGCGAGCAAAACTTTCATTGCAGGAATGCTGGCACTCTATATCGCATTTGAGCTCAACCTGAGTTACCCGATTTGGGCGATTGGTACAGTCTTTGTGATTGCCAATCCTTATTCGGGCATGATGGCATCAAAAAGTATCTATCGAATTTTAGGAACCTTGATCGGAGCAATTTTTGCTATCGCAGTGATGCCTCATTTGGTTAATACCCCTTGGTTATTTACCTTTGTACTGGCAACTTGGGTGGGGATCTGTCTATATCTGTCTTTAATCGACCGATCACCACGCAGTTATGTGGTGATGTTAGCGGGTTATACCGCAGTGATTATTTGTTTTAACTCGATTTATTATATCGAGACGGTGTCCATTTTCGATATGGCAGTGGGTCGTTTCTTAGAAATCTCGTTGGGTGTGGTGTGTAGTGCTGTGGTCTCTGCCACTATATTTCCTATGCATATTGGGCCTGTAGTCGAACTCCGTGTCACTAAAACCATGCAAGACACCAAACAGGCTTTTGACTCAATTTTGTCTGATCCGGCACATACAGATAATTATACTCAGCTATTGACCAATATCACGCGTGATACAACAGATATTCATAGTATGGCTGTGCATTTAAGTTATGAAACTTCAAAATTTAAAGGCATGACCAAACCACTCCAAGAGTTGCTACATCAAGTGACGATGTTAGTGGCTAACTTGGTCGCAATGTCAGAACGGATCAAGCAACTGGATCAAATTGATTTAACTTATCGTCCGTATCTGCTTGAGTTTCACCAAAAGATTGATGATTTTTTAGAAGGTGAGAATGCCATTCTTGAAGATGAGCTCAAGCACTTACCTGAACATTTTGACCAAGAATTTCAAACCATCACTGAACATGCAACTGCTAAACAACAGGTGATTTTGGGCAGTCTAAAAATGGATATTCGCCATTTTATTCAAAATGTTCGTGCAGTGAAGTTTATTTGGCAATGCATGCAACAAGGTAATCATAGCTTACCTGAATCCATTGTACCTTTAACCACAACCTATCCCAGTTTACATCGTGATTATGGCGTTGCGGTACGTGGCGGGATATCGGCATTTTTAACCACCAACATTGCCTGTGCATTTTGGATTTTAAGTGGCTGGAAAATGGGCTTTATGGTGGCAGAAATGGCCGCAATTACAGCATGTATTTTGACCTTTTTAGATGACCCTGTACCTGCGCTAAAAATATTTATCCGCTCCAGTATTTATGCCGCTATTTTGGTTTTTATTTATGCATATGGGATTTTTCCGCATATCACCGCATTTTGGGAGTTAGCCGTTGTATTAGCCCCCTTTATTATGTTCTGTGTGATGTTGTATTTACACCCGCCTTTGCATGCACTGGGTTTACCGCTGATTATGAGTACGATTATGGGGTTAAATCTGCAAAACCGTTATTTGATGGATCAGATCACCTTTTTTGATGCTTCGATTGCAACCGTGATTGGGCCGATTATCACGGTTTGTATTATGCAAATGGTACGTTCAATGTCCCCTGAAATGACAGTAAAACGGATGTTGGCTTTACATTATAAAGCCATGCGGGAAAGTATTGCGATGTCTTATGGAACGGGCTTTAGAATTCATTTACGCAGTATGCTTGATCGTATTGGCGTGTTAAATACCAAATTGATTCAGTCAGAACAGCTCAAAATCGAAATTAATAATGCTTTGATTGAGTCGAGTGCCGCAATTGATTTAACTCGTTTGCAGGAGCTGGTCCAAAAATTGTCGCCTGAATCTACGACGACCAGTGCAATTGTTAAATTACAAGGCCTACTTAACCAGTGGTTAATCGAAAAAGCTGTAACTCAGCCTGATGATAACTTACGACAAGCATTGATTCAGCAATTTGATCAAGTCTTACAAGATGCGCAAACGGTAGGTGATCAAGATATCCGACAGCGTATAGAAATTTCTGTGAATAATATTCGTAATAGTATTTGTCATATTCATCTGGTTGATGCACAACCTTCAACTGTTTTATTGGGAGCATAAATATGGGTGAGCTCAACATTTATGGTGTTTATGTCCCAATATTTTTAATTCAAGCAATTCTGGCATTCATCATCTGGAAAGTGGTGTGTATTGGTACAGATCGCTTGGTTGAAAAAGAATGGATTGCATTACCTGGAATTTTTAATATTTGTATCTATTTGATTTTATTATGGTTGATTCATTGGGTATTTATTCAGATGACGACTTAGCCGCTGTAATAGAGCTGATTTACTTTTAAGTTTAATGATTGGAAAATTGAAATGAATACGTTTGATATACGTAAGGCAATCCGGCCGATATCATTGGGTATCGTGGTGATTATTGCGATATTTTGTGCGCTGCATATCTGGAATTACTACAATGCAGAACCTTGGACACGTGATGGGCGTGTCCGTGGCGATGTTATTCAAGTGTCTTCTGATATTGCTGGTTTAGTCACAGAGGTGATGGTTCAAGATAACCAAACCGTGAAAAAAGGGCAGGTGCTTTTTAAAATCGATTTAGCACGCCAAACTTTAGACGTGGAACAAGCAAAATCAGATCTTGCAAAAGCCCAGTCAGGACTGGCTGAAGCAGAAGCGGGGCTTGCTGAGGCAAAAGCCAATATTGTGAAGTCAAAAGCCAATATCAATCTTGCAGATAAAAATGCACGTCGATATGCAGACCTGATGAATGGAGCGATCTCTAAACAAGAACAAGATCAAATGTTTGCTACACGAGATCAGTCCCATGCAGAGCATCAGCAATTGCAAGCTGCGGTACAACAAGCAGAAGCCAATATCAAACAACAAAAAGCCTTGATTGAGGCAGCAATCAGTAGTGTGCATTTGGCGCAATTGAATATGCAACGTTCAGAAGTGATTGCACCAGCAGATGGAACATTATCAAATTTTGATTTGCGTGCAGGGAATTATGTCAAAGTTGGGCAAGCTGTTGCCGCTTTACTTGATCGTAAACAGCTCTATGTTGTGGGATATTTTGAAGAAACCAAACTCAATAAAATACATCTAGGTGATCCTGCAACAGTACAACTCATGGGCGATTCTTTGAAATATAAAGGCCATGTTCAAGGGATTGCTTCAGGGATTGAGGATCGTGAACGGACCACTTCATCAGGCTTATTGGCCAATGTAAATCCAACATTCAGCTGGGTACGTTTGGCTCAACGGGTACCTGTGAAAATTATTTTAGATGAAGTACCCCATGATTCATTGGCCTTTGTCGCAGGGCGTACCGTGACAGTACATATTTTGGAAAAAGCAAAAAAATAACCATCATCCATCATTAAACTTTGATCTTGAAGCCCATTGAAAAATGGGTTTTTTTATAGATTTAAGTCTGCCATAGCGGGCATATTAATTTCTTTAACACAGCTGGCTTGACTGGTGGATAAGATAAATTTGATGGCAAGAATAACGTCTTGTAAGGGAATTAACTCATGATTACTCTGTTGTAAAACTTCATCTACAGATGTATTCAGATCAAATTCAGTCGCTAAGTAGCCTAGATTTAATATGCTTACTCCAATCTGGTCTTTGCGTAAGCTTTCTCGAAGAGCGTGGACAATGCCTCTGAGGGCAAATTTACTGGCTGAAAAGACCACTTCTTTACCGTTATGATTATCTAGTCCCCACGTAGAACCAATCAAGATAATTTTTGCATTTGGAGACAATCTAAGATTCTCAATCAAGGATTGAATTGCCAAAATACAGGATTGAATATTGGTATGAATTAAACTTGATATTTCAATGTCAGTGCATTGTTCAAAGTCATAATCTGCTTGGAAGGCTTTTGTTTCCCAGATCCCGACATTGTAAATCAGATAATCTATAGGCTGGTTTTGGATTTGATTTTTAACTAAATCCCGAGCATGTTCAGGTTTTGATAAATCAGCAGAGATCCATTTGAAATGAACAAGGTCACACTGTGGTTGAGAACGTGAAATACCAAAAACCAGATCTTGTGTTTGAGGTACTGCGTGTAAAATAGCTTGTCCCAAGCCTTTGCTTACACCATAGATGACATAAGTTTTTGACATTTTTAATGCTCAGTTTAAGGGGTAATGCCTTCAGGGTTTCGATACCAACTTTCAATAAATAAAGCAGCTGCAATACTATCCGCTGCTAATTTCTTTGCTCGGCCTTGCGCGTGGTAATGATCGAGTTCATCTCGTGCTTCACGTGTGGTTAAGCGCTCATCGACCATCAGAGTTTCAATATTGGTTTGATGACGTAAACGTCGTGCAAATTTGCGTGCGCGTGTGGATAATTCTGACTCGGAATCATCCATATTTAATGGTAAGCCGACCAGAAATAAATTTGGTTGATGCTGTTTGATGATCTTAAGCAATTCATCCCAATTGGGGATACCATCTTTCATTGGAAAAAGTGCAAGCGGTGTTGCACTTTCAATGATGGAGGAGCCTACAGCCATTCCCGTTTTTTGTGTACCAAAATCAAATGCAATAATCAGTTGTGGGGAATTTAAATCAGGCATGTCCAATCTCAGAAGATAACCAAGTACGATCAATCCCTATTTTACGATAAGCTGCATCCCAACGGTCGGTATAAGGCAAATTAAACACCAAATCCATATCTGAATCACAAATCAACCAATCGCCACGGGTAATCTCATCTTCAAGTTGATTTTTAGTCCAACTGGCATAGCCCAATGCAATTTGATAACGACCTACACCTTCATTGTGTGCAATCGCATCTAAAATATCTTTGCTGGTGGTAATACACAGATTTTCACCCACGGCAATAGATGAATGCCAGGTCGGTTGTCCTGTATGAATCACAAAACCCGCTTCTGGGCGTAATGGACCACCTTGTAAGACTTCATGCGGATGCACATTATCTGCTTCAATTTCTAAGTCATTCAAAAGTTCTTTGACTTGAATACCTGAAGGTCGATTGATAATAATACCTTGCGCACCATCCTCATCATGACGGGCAAGATAGATTACCGTATTGGCAAAGAAATCATCAGCAAGATCAGGTGGTGCAATCAAGCAGCGATGAGAAAGATATTGTTTTGGCACCGATATGCAACTCCTTTTCAATCCGCTTAAATATTTTTAATTGTTTAAATAAAATCTATATCTATATAAATAGCACAATTAATATCAACAGGTTGAGAATATTTTAAAAGCCTGTAAAAACAGCCCAAGTTTTTCATCAATATGTTTAAAATATAAACAAAATGGTGTCTAAATAAAAATACGTATCTCTATAAAAGCGATGCAATAGGGCAAGTGAATAGATAAGAGCGCTTATATTCCAAAATAGGAATAAAAAACCAGTAACGTTGGACTGGTTTTTATAGGAGCATTCTTTTTTATACACTAGATTGAAGTATTAAGATGGCTGAAATTTCAATTGTCTTAATTGTTTTGCATGCTGCAAAGTTGTTTCACCAATTTCAATACCGCCTGTCATTCGTGCCAATTCTAAAATAAGTTGCTCTTCTTCTAGTGCAACGATGGTACTACTTGCAGGATCTGTTTGTAGTTTTTTCACCAATAGGTGTTGATCGGATTGGGCCGCAACCTGAGCTTGGTGAGTAATACATAAAATTTGAACGTGTTGCCCCAAGCCTGCCAATAAACGTCCAACAATCTCAGCGGTACCACCACTGATTCCGACATCAATCTCATCAAACACTAAAACTTCTGCTTCAGTTTTTTCGGCATTCATCACTTGCATGACCAATGCAATACGTGAGAGCTCACCACCAGAAGCAACACGTGCCAGTGGTTGAGGTGGAATACCTTTATTGGCAGTAAAGAGTAATTGAATAAAGCTTAAACCTTCCGCAGAAGCCTGTTCCAATGGTTCAAATTTAAATTCAAAATGTGCTTCTGGTAGCGCCAGTTGTTTGACTTGCTCAGTCAGTTGTTTGGCTAAAGGTTCAGCGGCATCACGACGAATCTGATCTAAATGTTGTGCTTTCTCTACAAACACTTGATGAGATTGTTCAACTTGCTCAGCGAGGGTTTCAGGATCTTCAAGTTGATGTAGTTGCTCTAATTCATTTTGCCATGTTTCATATTGCTGTTTGAGTTCATCGGGCTGAATACGGTACTTACGTGCCAAGCGATGAAAGACTTCGAGTTGTGTATTTAACTCATCCATACGTTCAGGATCAAAACTTTGACGGTCTATAAACTGACGTAAATTTGCTGTTGCATCATCAATTTCACTTTGTGCGTTGATCAATGAATTGTAAATTTCAGACAGCAGTTCACTTCGTCCAGCATGCGATTCTAAACGTCGAATAATTGAAGAAATTTCTTGGGTAATATTTTGTTCAGATTCATCAAGAACATTTAAGCTATAGCCACAGTCTTGCATGATGTGTTCATGGTGACTTAAACGATCAAATTCTTGTTCGATTTCTTTATAATCAATACGAATGACATCTTCGAGTTCTTCAAGTTGTAATTTTAAAGTGTCAATACGTTGCAGGCGATTGGCTTGTGCATCAATCGCCGCCTGATGTGTACGAATATTTTTTTGCCAAGTGCTATACGCATCCCGCACATCTTGGGCAGGCTGATAAAAATTACTATAACGATCTAACCAATGCTTCGGGTAGGGTGGCTCAAGCAGTTGTTGTTGGCTATGTTGGCTGTATAGCTGTACCAAAAGGCGGCCAAGTTCTTTTAATTCAGCGAGGCTGCTGGGACGACCATTGATCCATGCTTTGCTGCGACCTGTTGCAAAGATCACCCGTCTTAAATGAATTTCACCAGATTCATCATCTAATTCATGAGTGTTGAGCCAATTGGCTTCTGGACTCTGTACTTGATAGCTAAAAACCGCCGTAATATCGGCTTTTTCAGCACCATAACGCACATAATTGGTATCGGTACGCTCACCTAAACAGGCTGACAACGCATCTAATAATAATGATTTACCCGCACCTGTTTCACCTGTAAGCACGTTGAACCCTTGCTCGATATCGATAGCAAGGTTATCAGCTAAAGCAAAATTGATCAGATTTAAGTGTGTCAGCATAAACGCATCCAAGCTGCGAACGGTGAAGTTCTAAGATAGTGAAGTTTTGTTGTGGTCACAAGTCAGAAGGTATTCTAATACGAAGTAATTTTAAGCATTCTAAATAATTTTAATATGAAAATGTAATTTCCTTTGCTTAAGTTGCCAGTAAAAACATCAAAATAGATAAATCCTGTTGAATTAGATAAAAAAATGAAGCAAATATCTAGATTTTTTATGACTGATTTATTCAATAGACATTTGAATCTATTGATCTGCATCTTTTATCAGCCAATATTGAAACAAGACATTTCTTCAGTCTAAGTAGGGAATAAATTGAGCATTCACAGGATTGGTATTCTTGGTGACGTGTATTGTGGTTTTGGGTCTTTATTGTTAGAGAAGCTTAAGCTTTGATCTAAGCGGAGTGATAAAGCAGAGCAAAAATAGAAATAGCTTAACCTTAAAAACATAGATTGATTAGTTTGCGGAGCAACATTAAACTACATCGAACATAATTTTTATAAATGCGCATTATCTGGAGAATACGCATGTCAGCTCAGTATGATCATGTATCAGTAGTTAAAAAATCTAATGTATATTTTGGCGGTTTATGTATTAGCCACACTGTGCAGTTTGAAGACGGAACCAAAAAGACTTTAGGGGTCATTCTTCCAACAGAAGAAGCTTTAACATTTGAAACACATGTGCCTGAACGTATGGAAATTATTTCTGGTGAATGTCGCGTTAAAATCGCAGACAGTGAAGAAAGTGAGTTGTTCCGCGCAGGTCAGTCATTCTATGTGCCTGGCAATAGTCGTTTTAAAATTGAAACGGATGACGTTTTAGACTACGTTTGCCATTTAGAAGGCTAATGAAAAAAGCTTTGCTTAAAACAGACCTATGTTGTTGTTTTTAAATTAGGCAAAGAATTTTTAAGCTAAATCGGTTAGACTAAAGCATCAAATAGAATCCTGTAAAGTTGGCTTTGCAGGATTTTTCATTTCTATCATCATGTTGTTAATGAGGTTGTTCATGGCGAAGTCCGAATATTATTATGGCGTTCATTCAGTGGAGTCATTATTGGAGTTAGAACCTGAACGTGTTTTAACCTTATTTACCTTAAAAGGTCGTGATGATCAGCGTTTACAGCGCATTCTCCAGCTTGCAGAGCCTTTTGGAATCAGTGTCCAAAAAGCAAGTCGCGATAGCTTGGAAAAGTTGGCAGGTCAACCTTTTCACCAAGGCGTGGTCGCAGCTGTTCGCCCACATCCTGTATTAAATGAAAAAGATTTAGATCAGCTTCTAGAGTCAACCCAACAACCTTTATTGCTGGCTTTAGACCATATCACGGATCCGCATAATCTAGGCGCATGTATCCGTACAGCGGCAGCTATGGGTGTAGAAGCGGTGATTGTTCCGCGTGACCGTGCGGCAACATTGACCCCGACTGCTCGTAAAGTTGCAGCAGGTGGGGCTGAAAAAGTGAAGTTTATTCAAGTCACCAATTTGGCGCGTACGCTTGGACAAATCAAAGAAAATTATAATGTCCGTGTGGTCGGCACTATGCTTGATGAAAAGGCGTTGCCTATTCAGAAGTTTGATTTTACAGGAACACCAGTATGTGTGGTGATGGGTGCGGAGGATACTGGATTACGTCCAATCACCCAATCTCAATGTGATCAAACTGTATTTATTCCGATGGCTGGAAACTTACAAAGTTTAAATGTAAGTGTGGCTACTGGTATGGCGTTGTATGAAGCATGTCGTCAACGTCAACAAAGTGAATGATTTAGTTTAAATTGTATCGGTAAGATTAGAGAAGCAACATGATGACCTCCCGTACCCAAGGCTACATGTATGTCGCCATTACAATGTGTATTTGGGGAGGTTTTACGATTACCTCAAGACTGAATGCAATTTGGCATATCAGTCCATGGGATATCACCGCATTACGCTTTTCTTTGGCATTTTGTATTCTGATGCCGATTTTAATCTATAAAAAAGACACGACTTTTCTATTTAACAAACAACCCTTTATTTTGGCAATGATTGGCGGTGTTGCCTATTGTTTGACGTCATATACTGCATTTCACTTTGTCCCTGCGGCACATGCAGCCATTTTTTTAAATGGTTGTATTCCATTGTGTACAGCTTTAGCTGGTTTTTTACTGTATCGCCAACCATTTGATAAACATATATGGATCAGTTTAATCATCATGCTCTCTGCGATTTCTGTGATGAGTTTTTTGATGTATAGCGAAACAGGCGTTGCTTTTGGTATTGGTGATTTACTGTTTTTTATCAGTGCAATTTGGTGGGGGACTTTTACTGTATTACTGCGTCAATGGCAACTATCCGCATGGCACGCCATGGCAGGTGTTGCGATTTGGTCGGCGATCGTTTATGTCCCAATTTATTTGTTGTTTTTACCTAAACATTTAGATCAAGTGTCCACACCACATTTGGTCATGCAAACGTTGTTTCACGGTATTTTCGTGGTGATCATTGCGACTTTGGCTTATGTCGAAGCAATTAAACGATTAGGTGCTTTTAAAACAGGCAGTATCGTCACACTTGCGCCTTTTATTGCCGCAATTATCGCTGTACCTTTGTTAAATGAACCTATAAGCCTTGCGATGCTGTGTGGCTTGATTGGTATGGGCATTGGTGCTTTACAACCGTGGCGTTGGTTTACCCATAAAGACAGTTTGCAAAAGCAGTTGGATGAGAAGAAATAGATCAAACAGGTTAAATGGATGCAAAATTGATTGATAAAAATCTATTTGAAAGAAACCTATTTGAAAATGATGAGACACACAATTTACTGCTGTGCCTGTTTTAGATACTGTTGATGTAAAGACTCTAATTTTGCATATAGATGATCAATATGCCCATCATTGAGCACAATATCATCTGCTAATTTTTGCTTTTCATGACGTGGCATTTGTGCTGCAATAATTTTTTGAATTTGTTCGATGGATTGGCCATCTCGTTGTGCAGCACGTAAGATTTGCATGTCCTCACTGGCATCAATCAATAGCGTGCGTTGAGTGAGTTCATGTTGATTGGTTTCAAACAGTAGCGGTGAAACCAAAATCACATAAGGACTGGTTGCTGCTTGTAATTGTTGAATAATCTCAGCGCGAATCGCAGGATGGGTAATTGATTCAAGTTGTTGTCGTGCTAATGGGTCTTTAAAAATATGTTCTCTCAATGCAAGACGATCAAGTTCACCATTGCTTAATAGTACCCAATCCCCAAAAACCTCTTTAATTTTTTGAAGCGCGGGTTGTCCTTTTTCAACAATTTCTCTTGCAACAATATCAGCATCAACAACTGTAATCCCTTGGGTTTCAAACCACTGACTTGCTGCGGATTTACCGCTACCAATTCCACCTGTTAAACCCAAGATAAACGTCATTGCGCATTCCTAATACTGTGTTGAAATTATTGACCTAAATATACTTTCATAATTTGCTCACCCCATAAAAATGCAATCCATCCTGCAATTGCAATATAAGGACCAAAGGCAAAAGGGACATTTTCTTTACGAATCTTAAGTAAAATAATACCAATGATCGCACCCACTATAGAAGACAGTAGGATAATTAACGGTAACATCAAGGGCCCCATCCAAGCGCCAAGTGCAGCAAGCAGCTTAAAGTCACCATAGCCCATGCCTTCTTTGCCTGTCACTATTTTAAATAGATAGTAGACAATCCAAAGACAGAGGAAACCAATAATATATCCCCAGATTGCAGCACTTGCTGTTGTATAGAGATGAAATGAGTTAATACCTAAACCTATTGCAGCTAAGGTTAAGGTAAAGCGATCTGGAAGTAACTGAGTGTCAAAATCAATAAAAGTAAGCGTGATCAGCACCCATGTCAGTAACACACCAAAAACCATTTGTAGCGTTGGACCGTAAACAGCAACGACTGTCAATGAACACACCGCAGTTAAAAGTTCAACCAATGGATAACGAATACTAATCGGGTTTTGACACGAAGCGCATTTGCCTCTTAAAACCAACCAACTAATGATGGGTATATTTTGATACCAACGAATTGGAGTTTTACATTTGGGACAGGTAGAGGCTGGTTGACTGAGACTGAGCTTTTCTTCATCAATCACAATCTGTTGTGAGCCTGCTAGTAATTGGCATTCTGCATGCCATTCCTGTCGCCATTCTTTTTCCATCATCTTGGGGGTACGGTAAATGACTACATTTAAAAAACTACCAACACATAAGCCTAAAACACCAATAGTCAGATAGAGTGCTATTGGTGATTGAATCAGAAAATTTAACAAATCATGGAACATATTCATCATTATCAACCAACCACTGAACCCATTTGGAAAATAGGCAGATACATCGCAATCACTAGACCACCAATAAGAACACCTAATATCGCCATGATTAATGGCTCCATCATTGAGGTTAAACCATCCACCGCATTGTCGACTTCATTTTCAAAATGCGTTGCAACTTTATCTAACATCGCATCAAGCGCACCCGATTCTTCTCCAATCGCCACCATTTGAATGGCCATAGAGGGGAATTTATTGGTGACACGCATGGCAAAGTTCAATTGTTGCCCAGTGGCGACATCCTCGCGAATTTTCATTACCGCTTGTTCATAAACCACATTATTGGTTGCACCAGCTGTTGACTCTAAAGCTTCGATTAAAGGGACCCCTGCCGCAAATGTTGTGGCAAGTGTACGGCTATAGCGTGCAATGATGGCTTTATAAACCAGATCGCCAAAAATAGGCAGTCTCAGTGCTGTTCGGTCTAGAAAATCCTGAAATTTTTTACTGCGTTTTTTGGCTTCTAAAAAAGCAGTAATCACAACAGCAATAAAGATAATCAAAATAAACCAATAACTTTGCATCCAATTGGACATATTCACCACCATTTGAGTAAATGCGGGGAGGTCTGCACCAAAAGAGCTAAATAGGCCTTGAAAGACAGGAACCACTTTCACCATTAAAATAATAGTAACGATAATTGCGACTGCAATTACAGTCATTGGATATTTCATGGCTTTTTTAATTTTTTGCTTGAGTAATTCACTTTTTTCTTTGTAGATTGCTACACGATCGAGCATAGTCTCTAAGGCGCCAGATTGTTCGCCAGATTCAACCAATGAACAAAACAAGCTGTCAAAATAGCGAGGGTATTTTTTTAATGCGCCAGCAAAGGTATTTCCCCCTTCAACTTCACTTTTAATCCCCAGTACAATTTCACGCATAGAGGGATTTTCTAGTCCTTCTGCAACGATTTCAAAACTTTGCACTAATGGCACACCCGCTTTCATCATTGTGGCGAGTTGCCGAGTGAAAATGGTAATATCTAAAGTAGAAATGCGTTTTTTCATTAAACCTTCAAGAATATTTTTCTTTTTTTCTCGAATGGTTTTAATGGTGATGCCTTGTTTTCGTAAGGTAACTTTGGCAAGCGCCATATTGCGAGCAGGTAGTTCGCCTTTGATTTTGATCCCTTTACGATCAACCCCGTCATAAGCAAATGTAGGCATCATTTGAGCTTTTTTAGCTGCCATCATAATTTCCTTGAATATTGATTATATTTATTCGCTGGTCACACGGTTAATTTCTTGTAAAGAAGTTAAGCCATTGATGACCTTAATTAAACCTGAACGTCTTAAATTATCAAACCCCAATTTCTCCGATGCCGCCGCAATTTGCAGCGCATTGCCATCTTCCATGATAATTTTTGAAATTTCAGGTGTTACTTTCATCACTTCGTAGATCCCGACACGACCTTTATAGCCTTCACGGCATTCATTACAGCCCACAGGTTGAAAAATTTGTAAGTCAGGATTGCTTAAGTCTTGTTCGGTAAAGCCCATTTCTAACAGACTCTGTCTAGGGATTTCAACGGGTGCTTTACAATGATTACATAAACGTCTTGCTAATCGTTGTGCAATCACAAGGTTGACTGAGGTGGCAATATTAAATGAGGGCACGCCCATATTACGTAAACGGGTTAATGTTTCAGGTGCGCTGTTGGTATGTAGGGTAGACATCACCATATGCCCCGTTTGAGCCGCCTTGATCGCAATTTCGGCAGTTTCGAGATCTCGAATCTCACCGACCATGATAATGTCAGGATCTTGACGCAGGAATGATTTTAGTGCGACCGAAAAGCTGAGACCTGCTTTAAGATTAACGTTGACTTGATTGATCCCTTCCAAGTTAATTTCAACTGGATCTTCGGCTGTGGAAATATTTGAACTTTCTGTATTGAGGATATTTAAGCCCGTATAGAGAGAAACAGTTTTACCTGAACCTGTGGGGCCAGTAATCAGTAACATGCCTTGAGGTTTTTCTAAGGCCTCCATAAATAATGCTTTTTGCTTTTCTTCATAACCCAGCGCATCAATACCCAACATTGCGCTGGAAGGGTCAAGAATACGCAGTACCAATTTTTCGCCAAATAATGTCGGTAGTGAATTCACACGAAAATCAATGGCTTTGGTCTTTGATATTTTTAACTTAATACGGCCATCCTGCGGAACACGCTTTTCAGAAATATCCATTCTAGACATCACTTTTAGACGTGATGCCAAACGGCCAGCTAATTGCAAGGGGGGATTGGTAATGGTTCTTAGTACCCCATCTACACGATAACGCACCCGATAACTTTTTTCATAAGGTTCAAAGTGTAAATCTGATGCACCCATACGAATCGCATCGATCAAGAGTTTATTGATATATTTAACAATAGGTGCTTCTTCTTCTGAAGCCTCATCGTCATTTTCTTCTGATGGAGGGTTGTCATCAGTGGCAATGATATCAACATCAAAATCTTCATCACCAAAATTAAAGCTTTCCTCTACAGTAAAGTGCTTTTCTAAATATTTTTCTAATTTATGATGTTCAACAATGATCGGTTCAATATTCAAACCGCAGTTAAAACGAATGGCATCCAGCGCTTCTATATTGGTCGGATCACTGGTGGCGACATATAAAATATTGCCACGTTGTACCAAAGGAATCACTTTATGTTTAGTGACTAAATTTGGCTCAATAAGCTCCTTGGGCAGTATGTCAGGATTAAAGCTATCAAGATCAAAAATGGGTTCTCCAAATTCTTGGGAGATCATTTCAGCAATGATCAGTGGCGGTATATTTAGTTTTTCACTGAGATAAGCAACAATACTCACTTTATTTTTTTGAGCGTTACTGAGCGCATCTTTCATTTGCTGGGCAGATAAAAAACCTTCGTCGACTAAGCGACGGATATACCCCGAAAACTTAGGTGAACCATTTTGCATAGACATCCCCAAAACACATTAAATTTCATTTTATAATTTGAATACGAAAATTATACGATGATCCTTAGAAATATCTAGAATTAAACGTATTTTTTATAGAAACATATTTGAAAATAACTTGAGCCAATCAGGCTTTTTAGCATAATCTTTGAAACGATTTATGTTTCATTCCTTATTATTAAAGCATGACTTTAAATGAGATGACTGAATTGATAAAGAAAAAATACTTTAAAAATATAAATTCCGTGTAGAATGTGCACATTTTCGATAAAAGGTTAGATGTATGTCGGGTTCGACTATTACTCCTTGGGTTGTCGGCAATTGGAAAATGAACCCAATGCAAGCGAATTCGCAACAGCTCATTCAAGATTTAAATCAGTATTTACAACAATCACCGATTACAGAACAACAATGTCATATTGGTGTTGCGCCTATTTCTATTGCATTACTGTCTGTGCAAAAATTACTTAAAGATGCACATTCGCCAGTCAAAGTTGTCGCACAAGATCTTTCTCAAATAGCAGGCACAGGCGCTTATACCGGCGAAGTGAGTGCTGAACTACTCAAAGACAGCCAGATTGATTATGTGTTGATTGGGCACTCAGAACGTCGAGAAATTTTTGGCGATGATGTTGCAAAAATTAAAGCGAAATTATCAAATGCTTTAAATGCTGGGCTTCAAGTGATTTATTGTGTAGGTGAAAGCTTAGAACAACGTGAAGCAGGGCAAGCAGAGCAAGTGGTCTTACAACAAATTTGTGATCTCGCAGCAGTTGTAAAAGCAGAGCAATGGCACAATATTGTGATTGCCTATGAGCCAATTTGGGCGATAGGAACAGGCAAGACAGCTTCTCCACAAGATGCTCAGGCAATGCATGCAAAAATTCGCGAAGGTTTAACTCAAATTACGGCCCAAGCTCAACATACCGCGATTTTGTATGGCGGTAGTGTCAAACCTGAAAATGCAGTAGAGTTAGCTGCTTGTCCAGATATCAACGGTGCGCTGGTTGGTGGTGCATCACTTAATGCTGAGTCATTTTATAAAATTGCTCAAGCATTTGCTAAAACAGAAGAATAGGAGTTCAGCATGCATACATTTGTGCTGGTTGTACATATCATCTTGGCCGTTTTGATGATCGGGCTTATCCTCGTTCAACATGGTAAGGGTGCAGATGCAGGTGCATCATTTGGTGGCGGTGGTGCTGCAACAGTATTTGGTGCTTCAGGTTCTGCAAGCTTTTTAACTCGTTTAACTGCGATTCTCACGGCTTTGTTTTTTATCACCAGTTTAAGTTTGGCTGTGTTTGCTAAAAAACAAACTTCAGATGCGTATGGTTTAAAATCTGTACAGACCAGCTCTCAAACGGCACCAGCTGCACCAGCCAATACGGGTGAAACTTCACCAACTGCACCAAAAACTGGCGAATAATGCCATTTAGTTCTTTCTTTTTCTGAATGATGCGACTAGAATGCGTCACAGCTGCGGTGGTGGTGGAATTGGTAGACACGCTACCTTGAGGTGGTAGTGCTTTCGGGCGTGGGGGTTCAAGTCCCCCCTTCCGCACCAACAATGAACCAGATTGTTGGTGTTAGCAGCTGAAAAAACATTGATGCGGGATGGAGCAGTCTGGTAGCTCGTCGGGCTCATAACCCGAAGGTCGTTGGTTCAAATCCAGCTCCCGCTACCAATTTAATTAAGATGCAACTTAATTAAAGATCATCTAAGTTGAAAAATTGAGATGATGTGTGAATTTGCAGTATTGTTGCGGGATGGAGCAGTCTGGTAGCTCGTCGGGCTCATAACCCGAAGGTCGTTGGTTCAAATCCAGCTCCCGCTACCATTTTGATTAAGGTGCAACTTAATCAAGCAAGAAATTCAATGTATCGGCTAATGATAGATTGAAAAAAATAAATTTCTTGTGTATAATTTTGCAACGCTGATGCGGGATGGAGCAGTCTGGTAGCTCGTCGGGCTCATAACCCGAAGGTCGTTGGTTCAAATCCAGCTCCCGCTACCAAGTTTCTAAAAGGGCTCACAGATAGGTGGGTCTTTTTTGCATAGTGAACTTCGGTTTACTGTGCGATAATAGGGGCGATTACGCCCTTTTTTATTGGCTATCGTGTAGTGTGGACATCAATTGGTCAAAAAGACATGCTTCACTATAGTAAGTTTGAATTAGTCCGATGAGCGATTGAATCGCACAAATATGACGAGAGTAAATGAAGCTATCAAATAAAACTCAAGCACTTCAAGACCTAATCACTCCTGCAGTGCAAGCTTGTGATGTAGAACTTTGGGGAATCGAATTTATTCCTCAAGGTAAGCGTTCTTTATTGCGTATTTATATCGACAAAGACGTTGTGGAAAATGCTGAACCAACAATCAACGAAGATGGTGAAGCAGAATTGGGTCGTGGTATTGGCGTACAAGATTGTGTACGTGTGACTCAGCAAGTCGGTGCAATATTAGATGTACATGATCCAATTTCAGGTGAATATGCTTTAGAGGTATCATCACCAGGTTGGGATCGACCATTCTTCCAGTTGGCACAGTTAGAAAAATACATCGGACAACAAGTTGCATTGCGTTTGATTGCTGCAGTTGAAAATCGCCGTAAATTCCAAGCAAAATTAATTGCTGTAGATTTAGAAAATGAATTCATTCAAGTCGAAGTTGAAAACCAGCAAGTACTTGAGATCGATAGCAACAATATAGACAAAGCGAATTTGATCTTTCAGGATTAATCCAGAAATAGAAATCTGAATAAATAGGTGACTTATGGCTCGTGAAATTCTCACCGTCGTTGAAACGGTTAGTAATGAGAAAGGTGTAAGTCGTGAAGCAATTTTTGAAGCGCTTGAACAGGCTTTAGTTGCAGCGACGAAAAAGAAATTCTACGAAGGAACGAATTCGGAAGAAGCTCAGTTACGCGTAGAAATTGACCGTAAAACAGGTGATTACAGCACTTTCCGTCAATGGGAAGTTGTTGCTGATGAAGATCATGAAATGCCAGCATGTCAAGATGCGATTTCTGATGTTGATCCTGCTCAATGGTCAATTGGTGATATCCGTGAGTTAGAAGTACCATCAATTGATTTTGGTCGTATTGCTGCGCAGATTGCCAAACAAGTCATTGTGCAAAAAATTCGCGAAGCTGAACGTGCTTTAGTGGCGGATGCTTATGAAGCTAAAGTCGGTGAATTGATCTATGGTGAAGTGAAAAAACAAACCAAAGATGGCTTCATCATTGACTTGGGTGATAATGCAGAAGCGTATTTAGCGCGTGAAGAAATGATTCCTAAAGAAATTCTGCGCCCTAAACAGCGTATGAATGCAATTCTTTACAATGTGAACCGTGAAGGTCGTGGTGCACAGCTCTTGTTGTCACGTGCTAAACCTGAAATGCTGATTGCATTAATGAAAAAAGAAATTCCTGAAATTTCTGAAGAAATCATTGAAATTAAAGCAGCAGCGCGTCAACCGGGTGTACGTGCAAAAATTGCAGTTAAAACCAACGATCATCGTATTGACCCAGTCGGTGCATGTATTGGTATGCGTGGTACACGTATCCAAGCGGTACAGTCTGAGTTAAATGGTGAACGTATCGATGTTGTGGTGTGGTCTGATGATCCTGCTCAATATATCGCTAGTGCTTTAGAGCCTGCGGATGTATCTGGGATTGTGATTGATGAAGATGCGCGTACAGCAGACATTATTTTTGCAACCAGCGATCAACTTGCGCGAGCAATTGGTTCACAAGGTCAAAACGTCCGTTTAGCATCAGAGCTTACGGGCTATAAATTAGATATGATGCTTGAAGATGAGTATCGTGCTCGTCAACAAAATGAAGCTCAACAGTATTTAGACATGTTTGTAACACGTTTGGATATTGAAGAAGATCTTGCAATGGCTTTAGTAGAAATGGGCTTTACCTCACTTGAGGAAATCGCTTATGTACCTGCGGAAACTTTCGATGAAATCGAATTAGATGCAGATACAGTTGAATTGCTACAAAGTCGTGCAAAAGAAGCAGCTTTAGCTGATGCGTTAAAGCAACAAGAAGATATTCAGGACCCAAGTCCAGAACTTGTTGCGATGGAAGGAATGACTTCTGAAATTGCGCATGCTTTAGCGGCACGTGGTGTGGTAACAATCGATGACTTAGCTGACCAAGCAACGGATGATATTTCTGATATCGACGGTTTAGGCGCTGAGAAAGCAGGTCAATTGATTATGAAAGCACGTGAATCATGGTTTAACTAGGAGGTAATACATGACGGATAAGTCAATTCAAGAGTTAGCGGTCAGCGTAGGACTTCCTGTTGCAAAGCTCCTTGATCAGGTGCGTGAAGCTGGATTGCCACAAAAACAGGCTGAAGATAAAATTTCTACTGAACAGCAAGATGTTCTCGTGAACCATTTGAAAAAAGCGCATGGTCAAGATACGGGACAAGCAGGACAAATCACGTTGAAACGTAAAACGACAAGTACAGCTAAAGTTGCGAGTACTTCAGGTAAAGCGAAGACAATTAACGTAGAAGTTCGTAAGAAACATACGTTTACTAAGCCAGACCCTGAACAAATCAAAGCGGAAGCTTTGGCGAAAGCTCAAGCAAATGCTCAAGTGACGTCAACTCAAAAAGTACAGCAAAATACTGTAGTGAGTGGAGTTGAAAAAACTGAAAGTTCAGCGAAAGCGAATTTAGAAAAAATGCGTGCTGCTGCAAAACAGCAAACTGCTGCGAAAGAAACACCAAAAGCAGCTGTTGTTGTAAAACGTAAATCGACCAATAAGCCGATTACCAAAGCAACAGTAAAAACCATTGAAACCCCTGAGCAGAAACGTGCCCGTGAAGCTCAAGCAGCACAACTGAAAGCGACTGAAGAAGCAGCTCGTCGTAAGTCAGCAGAAGAAGCTCAACAACGTACCCTTGAGCAAATGCGTCAAATGGCGTCTAAGTATTCTTCTGATGAAACAACGACAACGATTCGTGTCGTTGATGATTCACCGTTGGCTGCTGGTTTGGTTGGTCAAGCATATGAGGATTCATTTGCAAAAGAAGACCGTGAAATCAAACGTGGTACCAATACTGCAAATACACGTTCTCCTAAAAAAGGTGGTCGTCGTGGTCAGGAAGAGCAATCTTTCAGCCATAACCCGCATAAACGTGGTTTAAAAACCAGTCAAGCCAATAAACATGGTTTTGAAAAACCAGTCAAAAAGCAAGTTTATGACGTTGAAATTGGTGAAACTATTGTTGTTGCAGATCTTGCAGCAAAAATGGCAGTTAAAGTTCGTGAAGTGATTAAATCACTCATGAAAATGGGTGAGCTTGTTACTCAGAACCAAGCCATTGAGCAAGAAATTGCAGCATTGATTGTTGAAGAAATGGGTCACAACCCAGTACGTGTATCTGATACACAAGCTGAAGATAACCTGCTTGAAGCAGCAGAAGAAGCGCGTGGTGCACAAACAACACGTGCGCCAGTTGTAACGATCATGGGTCACGTTGACCATGGTAAGACATCGTTACTTGATCGTATTCGTCGTGCCAAAGTTGCACAAGGCGAAGCGGGCGGGATTACACAGCATATTGGTGCTTATCACGTTAAAACGGATAAAGGAATTATTACTTTCCTTGATACGCCTGGACATGCTGCATTTACTGCAATGCGTTCACGTGGTGCTAAAGCGACTGATATCGTGGTACTTGTTGTTGCAGCGGATGATGGTGTAATGCCACAAACTGCGGAAGCAATTGATCATGCGCGTGCTGCGGGTACTCCAATTATTGTTGCAATCAATAAAATGGATAAAGAATCAGCTGATCCAGATCGCGTATTGAATGAATTGACAACCAAAGAAATCGTGCCTGAACAATGGGGTGGTGATGTACCGGTTGCAATGGTTTCAGCACATTCTGGTCAAGGTATCGACGAACTTCTAGATTTGATTTCAATTCAAGCTGAAATGTTAGAGTTGAAAGCGTCTGAAGAAGGTGCTGCTCAAGGTGTTGTTATTGAAGCACGTGTAGACAATAGCCGTGGTGCGGTAACGTCTATCCTTGTTCAAAACGGTACACTGAAAGTAGGTGACTTGGTTCTTGCTGGTGCATCTTATGGTCGTGTTCGTGCGATGACCGATGAGAATGGTCAACGTATTCAATCTGCAGGTCCTTCAATTCCAGTTGAAATTTTAGGTCTTCCAGAAGCGCCAATGGCGGGTGATGAAGTTCTTGTTGTTAATGACGAGAAAAAAGCACGTGAAGTTGCCGATGCGCGTATGGATCGTGAGCGTCAAAAACGTCTTGAACGTCAAAGTGCAATGCGTCTTGAGAACATTATGGCATCAATGGGCAAGAAAGATGTGCCGATTGTAAATGTTGTTCTTAAAACTGATGTACGTGGTACCTTGGAAGCGTTACATGTCGCACTTGCTGATCTTGCAACTGACGAAGTTAAAGTACGCGTCATTGGTTCAGGCGTGGGTGCAATCACTGAGTCTGATGTGACGCTTGCTGAATCTTCAGAAGCGGTACTTCTTGGCTTTAACGTGCGTGCAGACAATACCGCACGTCAAAAAGCAGATGCAGATGGTATCGACATTCGTTATTACTCAATCATCTATCAACTTATTGATGATGTGAAAGCAGCAATGAGCGGAAAACTTGCTCCTGAACACCGTGAAACAATTCTGGGTGTTGCAGAAGTTCGTGAAGTATTCCACTCAAGTAAGTTTGGTGCTGCTGCGGGTTGTATGGTACTCGAAGGTGTATTACATCGTAATAAACCAATCCGTGTACTACGTGATGATGTTGTGGTATTCCAAGGTGAGCTTGAATCTCTTCGTCGCTATAAAGAAGTGGTTGAAGAAGTTCGCGCTGGTATGGAATGTGGTCTTGCAGTAAAAGGTTATAAAGACATCAAAGCACTTGATAAAATCGAAGTGTATGATGTTCAGTTGATTAAACGGAGTCTTTAATGGCGGGTAGTCAACGTCTTAAGCGTATGGCAGATACAGTGCAACGTGAGTTGTCAGAACTGATTCGCCAAGAGCTGAAAGATCCACGCTTAGGTGGTCTGGTGACCATCTCTGCAGTGAAAGTTAGTCCAGATCTGGGTTATGCGGAAGTTTACGTTACCGTGATGGGGCGTGAACTTGGCGATGAGCAAAGTGAAGCGGCAAATAAAGAAACTTTAGATGTTTTAAATAAAGCATCTGGTTTTTTACGCCACGAATTAGGTCGTCGTATTAAAACTCGTGTAACTCCGCGTTTGCGCTTTCATTATGATAAAACCAATGCCTATGGTAACTATATGTTTGGTTTAATCGCAGAAGCTGTGAAAGATTTACCTGAGCAAAAAGACGAAGAATAAAAGTAATTGAAAATAAGAAGCCACCTTAGGGTGGCTTTTTTATGCATTTAAAGTATGTTTAAATCCTAAGTTAAATTATTTTTAACAATTGAGATCAAAATAATAAGATGAAGCTAAAATGTTATATCCCTGTGATTGGGTTGTCCGTGATCTCTGTTACAGCCCATGCCTGTATCAATACTTATGCTTTTGAATTAGGTTATGGTGGATTAGATCAAAAAACTGCTCAAAAGCAACTGGCGCATGGTCATTTACCTAAGACCAAATCTGTTGAGGATTTAAATGATTACGGTGTTTTGCTGATTTATGCACATCAATACGATCAAGCGATTCAAATATTTAAACACATTGAACAATCACATCCAAATCTGGCTAAAACTGCTGCGAATCTAGGGACAGCATATGAACTGGCTGGGCAGTCTGAAAAAGCCAAGTATTGGATTGAGCAGGGCATGCAACGTGATCCAAATATTCATCAGGGCAGTGAATGGATTCATGTTAAAATTTTAGATGCGAAAATCCAACAACAAAAAGATGCAACATGGATTCAACATCACGATGTTTTAGGGTTGGATTTTGGTCAAGCAGCCGAACCAAAGGCAAAGGTTAAAACTGTACAATTTCAAAAGCAACATTACGATTTAGACAAAATCCTATTACATAGCCAAATTCAAATGGATCAACGTCTAAGATTTGTAGATCGTGATCCAATCACTGCGCAAATTATATTTAATATGGCCAATATTGAAATGCTGAATTATAACTTGGCGGATAAAACAGTAGATTTGCTTTATCGGCGCGCTCAAGATATCGGCTATCTCAACCCGAAATTAATTGAGACACGTTTAGATTATTTTCAACATTCTAAATGGTTTCGCTTTAAGGCATTTTTTGTCAATATCTATCAAACATTCAAAAATTTAATTGTATGATCATTGGCTAGGTAGCAGAAATTAAACAAAACTTTGCCTTAAACTGTATAGAATGCAGAGATATCAACAAATACAAATAAATATCTCTGAGGAATTGGCAATGAATTCAATGAAAAAAGGTTTAGTTGCACTTACATTGGCAAGTACTTTGGCTTTTTCAGGTTGTGGCTATAACACTTTGCAAGCCAAAGATGAGTCAGTAAATGCGGCATGGTCAGAAGTTGAAAACCAATATCAACGTCGAGCAGATTTAGTGCCTAACCTGGTCAATGTCGTCAAAGGTTATGCAACGCATGAAGAAAAAGTTTTAACTGAAGTGACTGAGGCGCGTGCCAATGTTGCAGGTTTAAAAGTAGATAAAGAAGTATTGAACGATCCTGAATTGTTTAAAAAATACCAAGAAGCACAATCACAAATGACGGGTGCATTATCTCGTCTTTTAGCAGTGACAGAAAATTATCCAGATTTAAAAGCCAATGAACAATTCCGTGATCTACAGGTTCAACTAGAAGGTACGGAAAACCGTATCAGTACTGCACGTACACGTTATGTAGAATCTGTCCAAGATTACAACACTTATGTACGTCAATTCCCTCAAGCAATGACTGCTAAAGTGATTGGTATGAAAGCCAAACCAAACTTTAGTGCAGAAGCGGGTGCATCTAAAGCGCCAACAGTTAATTTTAATTAATGATGTGATTTCATTTCACTGTCTTTAAAGCATGCTGAAAAAGATAGGCTAAGAATATTCATATTATTAAATAAAAGGTGACCTATGATTGAATGGCGAGAAAAATCAGTGATGAAAAACATGAGTACAATATTATTTGTATTTCTAGGACTGATGCTTTCTGTTCAATCAAGTGTCTGGGCTGAAACTGCGACAGCCACAGATGAGCAAGAGGCACAAGATGCGATTGTTTTGGGCAAAGTGGTACCCAATACCAATTTACCCAATGTGATTGGTTCAAAACCATTAGATACTCAAAAACAAACGCCAACTACACAACAAGCCCCTCAAAGTCCCGTACAAAACGTACCCCCAGTCGCCAATGATATGGCAGAGGGTGAAACTACTCGAAATATTCCCACACTGAATCAGCCTGTCGTTGATCAAGCTAAAGTTTTATCTGCAGCTGAAAAGCAAAATTTAGAACAACAAATTCGTGATATATATCGCCAAGGCAAGGCGCAAATCGGCATTATTATTGTCCCAACCACGGGGCAAGAAGGTATTTTTGATTTCGCAATGCGTGTTGCTGAGCAATGGAAGTTAGGTTCAGCAAAACAAGACAATGGTTTATTGATTGCAGTCGCAGTCAATGATCAAAAAATTCATATTGCAACAGGTTATGGTTTAGAAGGTGTACTTCCTGACATTATGGTCAGTCGAATTATACGCAATCAAATCACCCCAGATTTTAAACAGGGGCAATATGCTCAGGGTTTACAGGCGGGTGTCAATGAGATTGAGCGTATTTTAAATCTTGACCCTGAAATTGCCAAACAAGCCGCAGATGAGCTAAAAGCGCGGCAAACCCAAGCACTGCAAGAACAAGAGGCCAAGGATCGAACCTTAACCACTGCAATGGTGATTTTGGTGATAGGTATCTTTGCATCATTTATTGTCGGTAATCGTTTAAGTGCAGCAGTTGCGGGTGTGACAGCGACCGCTGCAGGTCTTATTTATGGCTCAGGGATTGTGATGAGTCTGGTTTTGGGTTTTGGTATATTCTTCTTGTTGATTACATCATTGGCACAACTCATTTTCCAAATGTTTTTATCTGGTGGTGGGCGTGGTGGAAGTGGTGGAGGGGGCGGTTTCGGTGGTGGAGGGGGCTATAGTGGTGGCGGTGGTGGTTTCGGCGGTGGAGGAGCATCAGGCTCATGGTAACAAAAACAGATACAACAGCAATTGTGACTGAACCGAAGTTACAGGAGCAGGTACAACCCAGCTTAAAACGTTGGTTAAAACACGTTTTATATATGCCTGCGTCAAAACGCTATTTTTCAAAGCAAGATCAACAAGTCATTGCACAAACTGTAAAGCAAGCAGAAGAAGGTCATGTCGGTGAAATACAAGTGGTGATCGAGGGGCATATTCCAAGTCATCAGGCGTATCACCAAAACACACGTCTCAGAGCACAGCAATTGTTTGCTGAATTGGGCGTGTGGGATACCGAATATAATAGCGGTGTTTTGCTGTATTTAAACTTATGTGAAAAAACTGTAGAAATTGTGATAGATCGTGGTATTTATCAAGCAACAACGCAACAAATATGGCAACAGATTTGCGATGTGATGATTTCAGAGTTAAAAAACAAAAATTATCGAACTGCGGTTACTAATGGTGTCTTAGAGATTGGTCAAATTTTAAATTTATTTTACGGTAGCCAATATGGTCAGGTTACCAATGTTAATGAGTTAACAAATAATCCAATCATTGTGAATTAGTCTGGTTTCTGGTGACAATAAATGTCACTTTTTTACGTATAATTACGTAAAAATATAAGCGGCAAAAAAAAACTTGTAAAGCGTTACATTCTCTCTAAAATCAAAGAGTCTCGATTGGTTGTTGATTTTTTCCACAAAAAAACAGCCACATAAATTGCTCTATAAAGCTATAAAAATTTTTAAAACATTGGAGAAATGTTATGAATGCTCAAAAAGGTTTTACCCTGATTGAATTAATGATCGTTGTTGCGATTATCGGTATTCTTGCTGCGATTGCGATTCCACAGTATCAAAACTATATTGCTCGTTCACAAGTTGCACGTGTAATGAGTGAAGCTGGTGCAATCAAAACAGCTGTAGATAATTGTTTATTAAATGGTAAAACGACACTTGGAGCCGCTGCAACTGAATGTCAATTAGATGCAACAGGTTCTAATCTTTTAACTGGTGATAAACAAGACGGTTCAACAGCTGTTGCTACTGGTACTGGCGTGCCACAAGTAACCATTACTCCAGCAACTGGTGCTGCAATAATTCTTGCTACATTTGGTAACTCTGCAGCTGCTGACGTAAAAAAAGCAGGTTCGAATACATTGACATGGACTCGTGCAGTAGATGGTACATGGGCTTGTTCTACAACTACGGAAGCGAAATATCGCCCAGCTGGTTGTCAAGCTTCTTCTTAATTCATATAGATAGATTAAGCTGAGTAAAATTTTAAGAAAACCACAATGCACATGTATTGTGGTTTTTCTTTATCCTTTACTTGGGTATAGTTCAAAAAAGAGATTGGTTTTCAAAAATCTAAAATATAATTGCTGTAATTGAAAATGATTTTACTTATAATATTATTGCCAAATATTTTTCTTTATTTAAAAGATGGTGATTTAAGTTCACTTCTACTTAGCTTTTTTATTGTAATATACTTTTACTCTATTATTAAAACCACAAAATACTCTTTTATTTTTACTCTACTGTTGTTGTTACTTCCTTTTTATTTATTTTATATATTTTTTTATGGCAATTTTCCATCAGAACAAGTTTGGAGTATAATTTATGAAACAAACTATCGAGAAGCTGAAAGCTTTTTAGGTGATCATTTTATATTTTATATTTTATTATATACGTTTTGGTTTTTTCTTAGTATTTTTTTTACATGGATGGATTATAAAAAACCATTAATTTGGAGTAGTAGAAGTAGATATGTAGTTTTAATAATTGGAACAATATATTTTTTAGTAATGTATTTTTTGAATGAAAACATTGCTAATAAAATTGATGGGAATTTTGAAAAAGATCAAAATGGTTTTTTAGTGAGCGAGAGTAATCAATTTATTAATCAGGTTAAAAATACTTATCCAATAGGAATTATACCTATACTGAAAAATTGGTATAGTGAACAAGAAAAAATTAATCAAGCTTTTCAAAAAAATATAAAATTTAAGTTTCATGCTGTAAATGACAATGAAAATAAGAAAATTATTGTACTGGTTATCGGTGAAACAAGTAGAGCTAATAATTGGAAAATGAATGGTTATTCTCGAAATACAACACCCCTTTTAAGTAGGCAATCGAATCTTGTAAATTTTTCTAATTTTTTATCTATTTCTGCAGAAACTCGCACTTCAATACCAATGATCCTTACAAGGAAGCCAGCAGAACAAGTTTATCAATTTATTTTTCCAGAAAAATCAATTATTTCAGCATTTAAAGAAGCAGGGTTTTTAACCTACTGGATTTCTACACAACAAAAATTTGGTGCATTTGATACGAGTACATCTGTATATGCCAAAGAAGCAGATCATATGCTTTTCTTAAATAAAACAAGTTATACAAATAAAGGAGAGACTGATGAAGTAATACTTCCAGAACTAAAAAAAGCATTAGAATCTAGGGGGGATAAAAAATTCATTGTTATTCATACATTAGGAAGCCATTATAACTATAGTCATCGCTATACTAAAGACTTTGATGTTTTTAGACCATCATTGAATGATATTGATCATTATAGTTTACAAGATAAAAAAAATAAAACTCAATTAATAAATAGTTATGATAACTCAATTTTGTATACAGATTATGTCGTAAATCAGATTATCGAAACTCTTAAATTTAAAAAAAATACTGAATCTTTTTTGTTTTACTCATCAGATCATGGAGAGGATTTATTTGACAATGATTGTGATAAAAGTGGTCATGGCAATAAAACTACTTACAATTATGAAATCGCTGCATTTGCATGGTATTCTGATTTATATAATCAAAAAAACCCTGAGAAGTTAAGTTGGCTAAATAGAAATAAACAACGTAAAATTAACCAAACATCCATTTTCCCAACATTAATAGATGCCGCAAATATAAAAATACTTAATGATTCATTGGGTAAAAGCATATTAAAAGATTTCAAAGACTATCCGCGATTAGTTAGCGGTGGGGTTGATTTTGATAAAATACAGCCTATAGGCATATGCAAGGAAATTCAATGAATCAAACACATCAGAAAATGCTTTCTAATATTGCTGGTATTTTTTTTATTTCTGGATTTAGTGCCCTGATTTATCAAGTTTGTTGGCAACGCTTATTATTCACAGGCTTTGGAGTTGATTTAACCTCAATCACAGTGATTGTTTCTGTATTTATGGCAGGTTTAGGTATAGGTGCTTTTTTTGGTGGTCGAATTGCAGATAAATTTCCGCAAAAAATGCTTATTATTTTCTGCTTAATTGAATTTGGCATCGGTTTTTTTGGACTATTTAGCTATGGATTCATACAAACTTTACAAGACATACTCATCAATGCCAATTTAGTAGTTACAGCACTAGGAAGCTTTGTACTTCTTTTATTTCCGACATTTTTAATGGGGGCGACTTTACCACTACTTACAAGTTTCTTTAATCAATATATTAAAAATATTGGTGATTCTATAGGAAGGTTATATTTTTATAATACATTGGGCGCAGCATTTGGAGCTTTAGTAGCAGGTTTTATATTATTTAATTATCTTACAATTTCGGAAGCTATTTACATTGCAGTGGCATTAAATTTGGCAATTTCACTTCTAGTATTTATGGTATATGGTAAAAAAAATGAAGAATAATTATCTTATTTATTTAGTTTCTTTTTTTAGCGGTTTTTTAAGCCTTTCACTAGAAATTATATGGATGCGTATTATTTCATTTGCAGGCATGTCTGTCCCGCAAGCATTTTCATATACTTTGGCTTTATTTTTAGTGGGTATTGCAATAGGGGCAAGTATTGGAAAAAAAATATGTAGAAAAAATAAAAAAATTGATTCAGTCACTATTGGTTATGTATTTTTTATTGCTTCAATAGTAGATATTTGTTTAATAATAATGGCATTTCTAGTAGCTAAAACTTCCATTTTTATATTGATTTCAGGTTTTTTTATCATAATTTGTGCAACAACTCGAGGAGTTATATTTCCTTTAGTACATCATCTTGGTACTCAGGATAAAAAAACTGGATCACAAATATCAAATGTATATTTTTCTAATGTTTTTGGTAGTGCTTTAGCTCCATTACTCATTAGTTTTATTGCTTTGGATTATATTAATACGCAGCAAGTATATTTACTTATTTGTTTTATAAGCTTAATAGTTTCAATGATATGTTTAAATTCAAAAAAAATAAAAATATCTGTTTTTGTTGTCTGTTTCCTATTATTTTTTACGATGATGCTACCTGAACGTATATTTTATGAGTTATCAAGAAACAGCTATCAAGTAGATAAATATCCTGTACAGATCATAGAAAATAAACATGGATTTATTCAAATATATAAAGATAAAGTTGATAAAATTGTTTTTGGTGCAAATGTATATGATGGAAAATTAAATACAAATATATTTCATAATTCAAATGGCATTGATCGAGCCTATCTATTACCTATACTTAAACCTGACGCTGAAAATATTTTAGTTATTGGTTTGAGTACAGGTTCATGGGTGAAAGTTCTTAGCATGATGCCAAATATTAAAAAAATTACTGTTATCGAAATTAACCCTGCATATCTTGAACTTATTAAATCTGACCCAATCGTATCTGACATATTAAAAGACAAGAGAATTGAAATTATTTTTGACGATGGAAGAAAATGGGTTAAAAAGAACAATAATAATAAATATGATATTATTCTTATTAATACAACATGGCACTGGCGTGCTTATGCTTCAAACTTACTTAGCAAGGATTTTTTGAGTATTCTGAAAAACGTTATGCATCAAGATAGTATTTTATTTTATAATACGACTCAATCAGCTGATGCTTACTTTACTGCATCGAAGACTTATCCTTATGTTTATAAATATAAGTTTATGCTATTGAGCTCAATGAGGCCGATTAAATTAGAAAAAAAGGATCGTATTCAAGAAAGTTTATGTAAATTGGTTAGGTACTCTAATCAAACTCCTATATTTAGTACTCGTGAAGAATGTTCTATTGCAGCAAATATTATTTTAAGTACACCTCTTATTTCTTATGAAGATATTATTTTTTCTGAATTCTCTAATCATGAACCTGAAATTATTACGGATGATAATATGATTACTGAATATAAGTATGGTAAAGGTCTGTAATTATAAATTTATCTTAAATGCAATAGCTCGCATTTTTCATTTAAGGTTAATGATTAAAAATGGGAGATTACCAAAAAATACTTACAAGTAAAATTATTGTCACATATTAACAATTTTATTTACATAGGTAAAAAAAAATTTTTTTTAATTGATAAGAAAATATAATAAAAAAAAGTGAGCTTTTATTATGAAGAAAGTTACAGGTTTTACTCTTATTGAATTGACCATTGTTGTGGCAATTATAGGTATTCTGGCAGCAATTGCATTACTGCAATACCAAAGTTTTGTTGTGAAGTCTCAACTTACCAGTGCAGTTGCGGAGTTAAATGGTGCAAGACCACAATATGAGCTAATTATGAATGATGGGTCTGCTTCAAATAGTACTGCTTTTACTGTAGCAAATATGTTTTTTTCAACATCTTCACAATTTTGCACTTATGCTGTTTCAGCCCCTGTAGAAGGTGTAGCGAATCCAGCATTAGAATGTAAATTAACTCAGGTTGCTTCTGTTATAAAAGGCAAGTCTGTATTCTTTAATAGAGATAAAAGTGGAGTTTGGAGCTGTAGCACCTCTGTTGGAATTCCGAATAAATTTAAACCAGTTGATTGTATTTAGGTTTTTAGAATACTAAAATTCAGTTGCATAATTTTGGTCGCATATAAAAATGTCAAAACGTATAACGTTCTTTTTAGGTCATTTAGCCATTTCTATCGCGATTGCGCTACTTTTTATCGCTATCGTATTTTTTGTGTGGTATCCAGCACCGCTTGCCAAAGCAGTGGGTGTGACTCAAATATTTCTAATGCTGATTGCAATTGATGTGATTATTGGGCCATTTTTGACATTGTTTGTCTATAAAGAGGGTAAAAAAACCTTAAAAATGGACTTAACAATCATCATTGTTATCCAAGTTGCAGCACTAAGCTATGGGCTTTTTAATATTGCTCAAGGGCGACCTGCATGGATTGTATATGACAATGCAGGTCGTTTTGATCTGGTTAGAAATAATGAGATCGAAACAGGAAAAATTGAGCAAGCTCAACCAGCGTACCAAAAAGCGAGTTGGTTAAAACCTCAAATTGTTGCATTGGAAAAAGAAAAGACTGTGGCCGCTCAAAATAAAAGATTATTTGACGACTTTAGTCATGGTGTAGAGCCGACAATGCATCCTGAGCGTTATACACAATTGAGTCATGCTAAATTTGATTTACAGCAAAACTCTGAAAAAATTGATGTTTTAGAAAATTATAATTCTAAAGACGATGTGGAAAAGATTCTACATCAATATCCGACAGCAAATGCATGGCTTCCACTAAAAACAACGGCTGTTGATATGGTTGTGCTGATCAATAAAGAAAAAGGTGAGGTTGTTAAAATTGTCGATTTAAGACCTTGGAAATAAATACTTAGATTTTTTAAAACTGAGCTTATAATAGGCTCAGTTTTTCTGTTCACTTTTCCTATGAAAGTCATTCCTTATCTTCTTTCTGCCGTATTGCTTTTACTTGCGTGGCTTTTACCTATTCATAAAATGCCATGGACAACCTTTGGTAGTGAAGCACTTACTTTTCTATCGGCTTTGGTGCTACTCAGTGCTTTTCTAAATAAAGATTTAAAAATTCCAAAACCGCAAGTGCTTATATTGCCTGTATTAGCAATTCCATTGATACAATGGGGCTTTGGCGAGATTTTGTATTTAAGCAATGCATTGCTTTGTACCGCCTATATTGCGATGTTTTGGTTGATGCTAATTGTTGGTTATAACTTGGCAGTAGGTGAAAAGGGACAAAGAGAACAAGTCTTTAAAGTATTTAGCCTTGTGGTTTTTACGGGTGCGATACTTTCAAGTTTTATTGCAATGACCCAGTGGTTAGGCGTAAACGAATATTTTAGACCATTGGTCAATCTGCTAAATGGAAATCGTCCCTATGCAAACTTTGCCCAGCCGAATAATCTGGCGACGTTTATGTGTATGGGGGTATTTGCATGTTTATACTTTTATGAAAAGAAGATACTGCCAAATTACATACTCGGACCCTCAACTTTTATTTTTCTATTGACCATTGCATTGACCCAATCTCGTACAGCTTGGGTGGTGTGTTTGTTTACATTGATTTATTTGACGATCAAGCAATTCGGTCAAACTAAACGCTTTGGTTTTGTAAAATTGCTCGCATGGTGTGGTGTATTTATTGCGTTGATTACATGCTTGCCAGTGTTTAATCAATGGATTGCATCTGTATCAACTCAAGATGTAGCACAAGCAGATTCAGTGGTCGAGCGAGCAACATCAGGTTATCTCCGTTTAGATATGTGGAATCAAGCCCTAGTCGCGATTTCAGAAAAGCCGTGGTTTGGGTACGGTTGGAATCAAACAGGAATGGCGCAAATCGCCGCTTTTGATTTATATCCATCACATGAATGGTATAAAACGGCACATAACGTGATTTTGGATTTACTGATTTGGAATGGTATCCCAGTTGGTGGATTGATTATTGTTTATATGGCATGTTGGTTGTATTGGTTAAATAAAGGCATTAAAGATACGGTTTCAATTGCAGCAGGATTAATGGTCTGTGCCATTTTGATTCATGCTCTATTGGAATATCCAATTCATTATGCATATTTCTTGCTCCCTTTAGGTTTCTTATTGGGGATCATACAAGCTCAGTATCCTCGTTTGCCTACAGTGAACTTAAAGTCTTCGGTTACAGTAAGTATTATTGTGATTGGTTTGGTCTTGGTGGGAGTGATTTATCGAGACTATATTTTATACCGTCAACAAAGTGTATTTGTAAATAAGAAAACAGCATTAAGTGCTTCACAGCAAGCAGTGATGAATCAGGATATTTTGTTGCTAACGCAATTTAAAGAACGTGTATGGTGGATTGGCTTTAATACATATAGCAAAATGTCGGATCAGCAGTTGCAATATATGGGACGTATGGTGGCGAACTTAGCATCAGCCTATGATATTCAGAAATATGCACAGGTTTTGGCTTTTAATGGTAAAAAAGTTGAAGCTGAACATCAGTTATGGATTCTGAAGACACTACATGGGCAAGAGAAATCATATCAGGATCTATTACCTGTATCTGCTGTAGGGAAATAATATAATCAACCTGTCAAAAAATTCAGACATGCGAGTATAATTTCTCTTAATTAATATTTTTAATTAAATCAATTGTCTGGGGGAATAAATTGTTTGATTGTAAAAATCTTGCAATGCCGCATCTTACATTCAAAGTTTAAATACCTTTGCGTAGGCGATGCCTCACTTTTCAGAGATGAAAAGATACCGTCTTAACTGTCAAGCAAATTATTTAAGGATTCATGCCTTATAATTTGCCTGATAAGGTTGTTGGTTTTTAAGAACACCATAGCAAAGATGAATTAACTTTCGCATAGCAGCAGCAATCGCTACCATTTTAGTTTTCCCTTTCGCTAAGAGCCGTTCGCTCAACTCTCTAATATGGGGATTGTACCGAGTTGCAACAACGGCAGCCATATATAAACCCGATCGAATTTTAGGTGGACCTGCTTTAGATAAGCGACTTTTTCCAAGCACAGAACTACCAGATTGTCTATGAATGGGAACTAAACCCACAAATGCAGCAGCTTGGCTTGCTTTTTCAAAAGAATGAGCACGTAAAAAAACAAGCATTAATAAACTGGTACGCTCAGCAATTGCTGGAATGCTTTCAAGAAGTTTTTGATCACGTTTAAGCTCATGGTCTTGATCAATATGGTTTTGAATTTGTGTATCTAGATTCTGAATTTGCCTAGTTAATGATTTAATATTGGTCTTAATAGACTTTAAAATTGGTACAACTATTAGAGTGGAGTTTGCTTTTTCCAAACGATTTTGTTCACGTTTTAAGTCGTTCGCAAGACTTGACCTTCTATCTAATAAAGCATTGAGCAATCGGATATTATCAGGAGTGGGTTGCCATAAATGTAAATCTACAGTCATTGCAAATCGCACCAATACTTCACTATCGATTTTGTCAGTTTTATTAAGCTTAGAGCTACTTTGAGCAAAATATCGAGTACGGGCTGGGTTAGCCACACAAACTTGAAATTTTAAATCAAATAAAAATTGAGCTAACATTTCATGATAGACGGATGTTGCTTCCATTAAGGCTCTAGTTTCTTCAGCAACAAGACCAAAACGATTTAACCATGATAACAATTGATGAAATCCTTTATTGCTATTGGAAAAGCATTTAGTTTTTATTTTTCCACTAGAGTCATCAAGAAATAAACAACAATCGAATTTAGCTTTAGAAACATCAATGCCAAGATAAAACATAGCTTCACCTAATTATTGATTGAATTAATATTAAAAAACCACAGTCTTTTCTTGTGAATGCAGCATCAAAGTGCTTAGTTACCGTCCAGATTTATGTCAGTGGTTAGGTGTAAATTGTAGGTTTAATCTTTTCAGGAAACTCGAAGTTTTAATAACAAACCAAACTCTACAATTTACGTGTAGTGATAGCTAATCACTACAAAGAACAAGATACAAGATGACAAAAATCTTCTGTTTGGCGAGGGGTACGTCCTGTACCCCCGCCCAACGGCGACATCCATGTCGCCACACGATAGAACAACTATCTATGATTCAAAAGTACAAAAATGAATTGATACTAACAGTTTCTAAAAGTTCATAAAAAACATAAGCTTCATTGACGATCAATGACTTGATAGAAATCACTTTTATGAGTAATTAGTTGGTTTGACTGTACTATTTCACAAAAGTGAATTTTGATGACTTTACATTTTTCATCGCTACATTTTGAAATGCAATAAAAAATCCCCCAATAAATTGGGGGATTTTTTTAATGATATTTAAAAATTATAGTTGGCTTTGAATATAATTTTCGATACCAACACTTTCACTTAGATCCAATTGGGTGGTTGTCCAATCCCAAAACTCTTCTTCTTTCTCAAGAATTTCTTGAACAAGATCACGAGTCACATAATCTAAGTTGCTTTCAGCGAGTGCAACTGCTGTTTTTAATGCATCAATGTTTTCTTTTACTTTACGTACATCGCAGTTTAAAACTTCAACTGTATGTTGACCAATGTACAACTTGCCTAAATGTTGAAGGTTCGGTAAGCCTTCCAAGAAAAGAATACGTTCAATGATCTTATCCGCGTGCTTCATTTGGCGAATAGATTCTTTGTATTCAGCCGAACCAAGTTTCTCGATTCCCCAATCATTAAACATACGCGAGTGTAAAAAGTATTGGTTAATCGCAGTCAAATGATGATAAAGCACTTGATTGAGCTGATTAATTACGTCTCGATTGCCTTGCATATGGTTAAAACTCCATTCTAATTTTTTACCTTAATGTGAATTTAAACTGAGTCATTGAAATTTAATGATTAAGGTAATTTGATATGGCTCTATATTAATCAACTTTTTGCAGGGTTACGAGTAGTTTATGGAACGGCAAATGAAAATCGCAATCAAAAACAATAGGGATGTCGTTTTGGCTAAAAGAGATTGATTGAAAAAAACGAACCCGCTTTGAGTCGAAGCGGGGGAGGAGAATGATCTGGGGATCATTGAAAAACTTATTTATTGTCGTTATAAATCTGAACTTATTTTTATGTTTGAATTTCTAAATCAAAACTACGCGGCAACAGAAATACGTGCTGCAATCAGCGATAGCTCTTCATTGATAATGCTTTTTGCTTCAGGGGCACAGCGACCACAGCACGTGCCTAAGTCTAATAATTCACGTACTTCACGGTAGCTCTCTGCACCATTTGCCATTGCATCTTTGATATCTTGATCTGTAATACCACGACATAAACAAACGTACATGAAACTCAACCCTAAGGTTAAATGCGATATCTAATATTATTGATAATTGTTATCATTTGTCAATGAAATTCATTTGAAATCTCATTAATCTTTATTGGCTTTTTGAATAAAAAAATACCACCTGATCGGTAGTATTTAATTTTATTTTTTAAATTATTTAAAATCAAACAATTAGTTTGGGCTGCTATTATTGAGGAATAATCACAATACCATCCATTTCAACCAATGCATTTTTAGGTAAAGAGGCAACACCTAATGCTGCACGTGCAGGATAAGGTTGAGCAAAGTATTCACCCATGATCTGGTTGACCAATTGAAAATTGGATAAATCGGTAAGAAAAATATTGAGCTTTGCAATATCTGCTAAAGAACCGCCTGCAGCTTCACAGACTGCTTTTAAATTATCAAAAACACGTCGAATTTGTGCTTCAATGCCTTCAACCAATTCCATGCTATATGGATCTAAGCCAATTTGCCCTGAAAGATATAATGTGTTGTCTACTAAAATGGCTTGTGAATAAGTACCAATTGCAGCAGGGGCATTTTCAGTATGGATCACTTGGCGGGACATTGATTTCTCCTTGATTTCAAATCATTTCATCATAAAGCATGAATGGCATGCAAAGTGCATCGAAGATTATCGATAAACATTACAGGTCTTAATTTAGCACGCTTTTGCTTTTAGCGTCTCATTAATTGAAACTGGCATAGACATTCGACTAATTCGAGGGAAACCAAATTGCATACGTAATTCACGAATGATTTGCGCAATTTGTTTACGATTATTCACCACGATATTCACATAGGTTTTATCTTCATGAGAGCGTACTGATTCAACCCCAGTTTTTGCTTTACGACATAAGTAAATCAATTCTGAAATTTGTTCATCGGTTAAAATAAGATCAATACTCAAATAAGCATTAAAGTTTACATCGTCTTCTTCTTCCGATGTCCATTGTAAGGACATTATATTTTCAGGATGTAAATGTTGTTCATGCAATAAGTTATGACAGCGTGCACGATGCACAATTAAGCCACGACGGGATAAATGTCCTTGAATAGGATCTCCCAAGACAGGGTTACAACAGTGTGCATATTTTACATCGACACCATCTGTACCTTGGATGAGGCGATTTGAAGCATGTTCTTCAGTGGCTTTAGATTGGGCAAATAAATGGTTAGCGACCAGTTGTGGTAGTAGGTCTCCCACTGCAATTTGTTCAAATAAAGTGTCTTTATCGGGCACATGACGCCACTCTAATAGATCTTTCCAATCCGCTTCGGATAAGTCTTTGGTCGAGCGATTAAACAGTTTTAAAGCACGATTGAGCGCTTGTTGCCCCACTAGGCGTTGTTCATCAGGATCTTGATCTCGCAAGATATTTTGAATCGCACGACGCGCTTTTTGGGTATTAATAAAGCTTAACCAGTCTGGGTTTGGCGTTGCCAATACATCGGTAATGACTTCAACCACCTGACCACTGACCAAAGGGGTTGAAAGCGGTTTAATTTCACCATTAATTTTGGCACCCACCGCATGGTTGCCTAAAAATAAACTCGCTGAATACGCAAAATCTACTGCTGTGGCGCCTTGTGGTAATTCATGTAGCTGTCCATGTGGGGTGTAGACCCAGATCTTTTCTTGATGTAAATAATCAAGTAGATCGCTAAATGTGGTTTTTGCACATTCACCACCGACAAGAAGATCTAAATTCTTCATCGATGCTTGGATCGCAGAACGACAAGCTTGTGGCGCATTTTCACCGAGGACCACACCAAAGCGTGCAGCTTTACGCATCAGCTCGGTTTGAATGGTTAAGGACAACGTGGTACGTTCACCTTTGAGTTTGATCATTAAAGACTGATTTCCGCCTGGTAATGGGCGACGGATATGGTCTTCATAGTCGATGACTTGAAAATTTTCACGTAAGGCATCGACCAAACGGTCACAATCCGCAATGCTTTGTAAAACGATTTCAAAAGCATGGCTATGGGTGAGCTCTTGTAAGTCGATTTCATTTTTTACAAAGTGGCGTAAGAGTTCGATATTGTTGTTTTTCTTTTTGATGCGCCCTTGAATATTATAATTATTGAGCAACTCAGCTAAATTTTGTTCCCAAACCGATTGATATTTACAGCGCTCTGGTTTGGTTTTGAGTAAATTTTCTTGTACATCATTGTACATATCGAGATCTAGATTTTGATAGCACAGATGTTCTAAGTTATCTGCCATCTCGTTCATACCGACAAGCCGTGCCATAGGAACAAAGATATCAAAAGTTTCTTGTGCGATACGTGCACGTTTATCGGGCCGTAAAGCACCTAGAGTCGTCATATTATGATAACGATCGGCGAGTTTGATAATAATGACACGCGGGTCTTGTAAAGTGGCTTGAAGAATTTTACGGAAAGACGCAGCTTTATTATATTCTTTATCGCTGGAGTGACTGAGTTTGGTGACCCCATCGACCAATTCAGCCACGGTTTTACCAAATTTTTCAGTGATATCTTCTTTGGTAAAATCTGTATCTTCAATCACATCGTGCAATAAGGCTGCCATGAGCGTTTCGGCATCCATACGCATATGTGCCAAGATACAACTCACCGCAATTGGGTGTAAAATATAGGGTTCACCACTTTTACGTGTAATACCATCATGCGCAATATCAGCATAATCACAAGCCACAAGTACTCGCTCGACATCACTTGGTTTTAAGTACGCGTCGATAATTACATTCAACTGTTGCTTGGATTGGCTGACCTGTTGGCCTGGCATAGAACACCTATCTTAAATTACAAATTTGAAATATTTTTCCTAATGCTTTAATGAAAAGCATATTGAGCCGCTTGTCAATTTCTAGACATCAAATATATCTATTTTTTTTAACAAATATTTTGAATTTTGTCGATTGATTGGCAAAACTTTTTGCAAAATAATTGAAATAAAAAAGCCTAGTTGAAAAACTAGGCTTTTTTCAAAGGCTTAGCTTACTGGAAAGAAAAACCTTCAAGATTAAGATTGTTTGCTGATAAAGCAAGGTCAAGACTAGACGTTTGGTAATCTTGATCACGTTGCTTCAAGATATCTTTAGTCACATGACCAATCGCAATTTCACGTAATGCAACAACAGTCGGCTTATCATTGTCCCACTCAACAGTCGGTTCAATGCCTTGACGTGCCAATTGACGCGCGCGTTTGCTTGCCACTAGTACAAGCTCAAAGCGGTTGTCCACATGGTCTAAACAATCTTCAACGGTTACGCGTGCCATAAGAATTCTCGTTTGAATACAAATTTTTTAAATAGACTGTGCAGTATAAAATGCTTTCATCATAGACTCAAGTTTTAATCGAAGCTTATTTAGAAAGCATTGAGATCATAAGTATTTAGATCTAAGATTGTGGTGTAATCAGTTTGGTAATTAAAGCCTGATGGCGATTTGCCTGTTGATCTATTTTTAAGCGATTGGCATTAATAACAGATTCCAAATCATGTAATGCTTTATTGAAATCATCATTGATGATGATGTATTCAAAGTTGACATATTGTTGCATGTCTTCTACAGCACAACTTAAACGATGTTCAATGACTTCAACAGAGTCAGTGCCACGATTTGAGAGACGTTGACGTAAGTCAAACTGCGTTGGAGGAAGAATGAAAATTTGTTTAGATTCAGGAAAAAGTTTACGAACTTGCTCAGCACCTTGCCAATCGATCTCAAGTAGCACATCATGGCCTTTCGCCAATTGGTCTTTTACAGTTGCTTGCGCAGTACCATAATAATTACCAAAAACTTCTGCATACTCAATAAAACCGCCTTGATTGACTTGATCAAGAAAGTTTTCTTTAGAGGTAAAATGATAATGAACACCGTCGAGTTCGCCAGGTCGCTGACCACGAGTCGTATGTGAAACAGAAACGTGTAAATTGCTCACACGCTCAAGTAGCGCTTTAACGAGAGATGTTTTGCCTGTTCCTGATGCCGCAGAAACGACAAACAATAGACCCGACATGATATTTTTCCTGATATGATAAAATATCTTCTCTATTTTAGAGTAGAGCGAAGACAAACAAAACTGTTTTTACACATTGTTTGTGTTTAATCGATAAAATATATCCAACCATTGAAGTGAGCATTGAGGGTTTTATGGAAATTGTATTGGCTAATCCGCGTGGATTTTGTGCAGGTGTAGATCGTGCAATTGCCATCGTCAATCGTGCGCTTGAATGTTTTAATCCACCTATTTATGTCCGTCATGAAGTGGTTCATAACAAATTTGTGGTTGACGATTTACGTCAGCGTGGTGCGATTTTTGTGGATGAATTGGATGAAGTGCCTGACGATAATATTGTTATTTTTAGTGCACATGGTGTATCAAAGGCTGTTCAACAAGAAGCAGAACGTCGTGGTTTAAAAGTATTTGATGCAACTTGTCCATTGGTCACCAAAGTACATATTGAGGTCACGAAATATGCACGTGAAGGAACCGAAGCAATTTTGATTGGTCATGAGGGTCACCCTGAGGTTGAAGGGACTATGGGGCAGTATGACAAAAAGAATGGCGGTGAAATTTATCTGGTTGAAGATGAAGAAGATGTCGCTTCATTAACAGTACATCATCCTGAAAAAATAGCATTTGTGACCCAAACAACCTTATCTATAGATGATACGGCCAAAGTAATTGATGCTTTGCGAAATAAATTCCCTCAGATTCAAGGACCTCGTAAAGATGATATTTGCTATGCCACGCAAAACCGCCAAGATGCTGTACGTGATTTAGCAACACAATGTGATGTGGTGTTGGTGGTTGGCTCTCCAAACTCATCGAATTCGAATCGGTTACGTGAGTTGGCTGAACGGATGGGGAAACATGCTTATCTGATCGACAACGCAGATGAGTTAAAACAGGAATGGTTTAACGCCAATCATAAGATCGGCGTTACAGCAGGCGCATCTGCACCTGAGATTTTAATTAAGCAAGTGATTCAACGCTTACAGGACTGGGGTGCGACAGCACCACAAGAGTTAAATGGTCGTGAGGAAAACATCACATTTAGCCTGCCAAAAGAGCTACGGATTCATGTAACGCAAGCTTAAATTTAAACTTTATTTTTTAAGCAGATAGCTGAGATTTCAGTTATCTGCTTTTTTATGCCTTTTATCCAACTTGTATTGGTTTTGTAAGTATTTAAGTTATGATTTTTAATAGGGTAGCATTTTGTTGCAATGGGGGCGCAATGCAAAAAAATCGAGGATTCACCTTAATTGAGTTGATGGTGACGATTGCTGTTTTGGCGGTTATTGCAATGATGGCAGTACCTTCTTTTGGAGATATGTTTCAGCGACAGAATTTGAATAAAAGTACGCAAGAGTTAGTTCTAACTTTAAATAAAGCAAGATCTGTCGCTGTTCTTGAGCGTAGAGTGATTGAAGTGAAACTTGCAACCACTTCGACAGCTGATCAAGTGGTGGATACAGTGAAGAAGCTTAACTGGTCTCCTTCTGGTAAATCCATATTAAAGACAGGCTCAGTCGATTCTATTTTCTTTGGTATCTCAGGCGGTGTTTTCGTAACAGATCCAAATGATGCAACGCTTATGATTCCTGCAACAGCAGATACAGTTTTTACTGTATGCAATACTTATATTAATAATAACAAAAATGCAAAAAAGATAACGGTTTCTAGAATGGGAACCATTCAGCCAATTATAGAAGGGGCATGCTAATGAAATATCAAAAAGGTATTGGCATGATGGAGATATTGGTTGCTTTATTAATTTTAGCAATCGGTGTTTTAGGCTTTATTGCTTTGCAATATAGAGCCTTGGAAGCAACATCTGAAAGTACTTATCGTGTACAAGCGGTCACTATTGCAAGAGACTTAGCTGAACGTATACGGGTAAATCGTAATGCTTTTTCTGTTTATAAAACTGAATTAAGCACGGCTGCTAATCAGAAAACCTACAAAACTAATTGCCTAACAACAAGTTGTTCAGATACTGATTTGGCAGATTTTGATGTTTCTCAAATTACCACGAGAGCTGCGGTATTTGGTATGACGATGAATATTATGAATTGTCAAAATACCAATAATAGAAGTTGTATTTATGTGGCGTGGGGTGATTCCAGTGCAACAGATGGTAGTAATTCGGGGGATTGTACAAATGGCAATGCCTATAACCCGAATTCTACCTGTATAATTATGGAGACCTATTAAAATGATAAATCAAAAGGGTTTCACATTAATCGAGTTAATGATTTCAATAACATTGGGTTTGATTATTTCAGCTGCGGCGGTTCTCTTGTTTATGACAGGACAAAAAAGTTTGTCCATGCAACAAAGTGTGTCTGATCTTCAAGATAATGCAAATTTTGGCTTAAATTATATTACCAAAGATCTTCGCTTAATGAATCTAAATAGTACCAAAGCGATTATGGATGATCAGACAGTTTTTGGGGGTATTGTTCTCACATCTTCTGTTAACCCTGTGAATATTGGAACTAAAACAGTACCTATCAATGTCAGTAATTTAAGTTCGTCGATTAAGGGGACAACAGCTGGATTAAATTTTTTATCACGGAGTGCTGGGTTTACTACAGGAACATCCCCAGAGTGGTCTGGTGCTTCCAACGTACAAGTGAGTGGTAGTGACCAACCGAGTGATCAATTGACAATCCAGTATATGCCTCAGTATAGAATAGAAGAGCGTGGAACCGGAAAAGTTCAAACTTATGTTGGGGGTTTTGATTGTGAAGGGAATGAATTGGCTTTTCCTGTAACAGCAGGCCGTTACATGGTCGTGCAGCGCTACTTTTTAAGAGCAGATGTAAATAAAAGCGCCAATGAACCCAATCAAACTCTTGCTTTAGCCTGTGATGCTGGAACTTACCCAGAAACAGGAACTCCTGCTGCAATTACTGGTTTTGGTGGTGCGGGTGAAATTGTAATGAAACGAGTTGATCATTTAAGAATTCTTCTGGGCGTTCAAAATGATAGTGGGCGTCGTTATATGTCTATTAAAGAATATATGGATGCTACAGCTCCACATCCCAGAATTGTGTCTATTCAATTTGGAATATTAGCACGTTCATTGCAGTCAGTAAGTGATGCGAAATCGATTAAAGATGATCAAACATTTGTTGTATTAGATCAGACCGTAACAGTTAAGACGCCAAAAACGTCTTCGCCAAAATACGTAAGGCAGGTCATCTCACAGACCATCGCATTACGTAATGCAATAGGGGAGCGTGGTGAATGAAAAAGTATCAAACTGGTGCGACATTAATTCTGGTTTTAATCTTCCTTGTTGCGATGACGATTATTGGTACTTTGGCAATTCGTCAGAGTATGGTTTCTTTAAGCATTGCAACAAATAGTCAAGTACAACAGCTATTAACGCAAAACTCAGATGCGGCACTTTACAAAGCTGAGAATCCAAGCGATTTAGCATATAGCTTAAGCCCAGCGGGATTATTTGGTTATATCAATAATGCTAAAGACAAAAATAAAGAATTAGTTTTTTGTTTCCGTGGAGACCAAACTCAGTTTTTTAGTATTAGCCAAGCGAGTTTAATGCAGTGGAAAGAAGGCTCAAACGGACTAACGAATAATAGTTTGGGGACAAGAGGGTATTGTGATACATCGGCGAATAGTACTACCAACTGGTTTACCAGTGGTCGTAGAGCGGTTTTAACACAGGTTTCTGTAAAGTTTCCAACAGACACTAGTTTGGATAATCCTTTTTATGATCGTGCAAGGGGCAGTGACTCGCAAAAGGGGCAGATCGAAGAAGCCAAGCGGGTGAAAATTTTTGCAGTGTCTATTATGCCATCACTATCCAAAGCTTCTCGTGCAGATATCAATAACTGTTTAACGGGTCGAATGAATCAAGTTACTGTTCCAGAAGATAAAGACCCATCTACTTTAACTGCAGATCAAAAAATAGATATAACAGCTTGTTTAGCTGGATTAAATGTGCCTTTCACCACGCAAGTGAGTGAGTATACGATTACCCAAGATTTCACTTAAGTGGGAGAACAGATGATGAAAATTAAAAAAATGAAATTTGATTTATTTCAGCGTTTTCAAGCCAAATTTCTCACGCTATGTGTATCTGCAATCAGTACTGGTTTAGTTCTCAGTAGTGTTGCTCAAGCAAGTGATATTGACGTTTATCAGGAAGCAAAATCTGGAGATATCACACTGGTTTTGATGTTGGATATATCTGGGAGTATGGATAGTCGTTCCATCAGAGATGATTATGGAATTAACTCGAATTGTACAACTGATCAAGCGCCTGGTGGTTATAGCCGAACTTATTGTTCTGTTAATCAGATCTATGCTTCTGCAACTGTAAAAGATCCAAAAACAGGTTGTACATTGGTCGGGACGACATATCGTTGTTATGACCGAATTTCTCGCTTAAAAGACGGTGTGTTTGATTTATTGCAAGGCAATGCGGCTAAAGGTGTAACTCGTCTTGATGATGATAAAATCATTGGTTTATCAACATTAGGAGTGTATCTGACTCGCTATTATGATACAGGGCGAGTTGTTGTACCCGCTAGGGCTTTGGGGGCAGATGTAGGACTTCAAAAGCATAGAGATGTTATTCTTAATGCCGTGAGAGGATTATCTGCGTCTACAAATACGCCAACTGCACGGTCATTTGCTGAAACAGTCGCTTATTTGATGGGAACGACTACAGCAGGAGTGAGCAACAGTGGATTTGGCTACTCAGACTTAAGCACCAAAAATTTAGCACAAACTTTGTATAGTTCTCCTACATCCTTAAGTCAGGATGATGGGATAAAAAAATGTAGTGGACAAGGTGTTTATGTACTTACAGATGGTGAACCAACGCAAGATTCTAGTTCCTTATCTTTAATGCGAAAAGCTTTAGGAAGTGAGGGATCTTATTTTACTTGTGATAATAGTAGTTGGGGATGTATCCATGCGATGACCAGAACACTTTTAAATCCAGCGAATAATCCTAAAGGTTTAAAGTTTAAATCGGCTGTAGTGGGCTTTGGCTCAGGTTTTAACAATGTTCCATCATATGATAAGACTAAAACCCAACAAGAGAATATTGATGCATTGGGAGTAATAAATACCAATGTTAAAAATGCTGCATATTGGGGAATTATCGGTGAAGGTGGTTGGTATTCTGGCACTAGTTCTCAAGACGTTGTAAATAGTGTAAATGAATTTATTAATAGTTTATCTACAGAGATCCCTGCGGTGACCACTGGCTCTCCTACAATTGCGAGAGATGCTTTAAATCCATCAGTATTACAAAAAGAAGCTTATTATCCCCAATTTCAACCAACACCAGATAAATCTTATCAACTTTGGTCTGGTAACTTAAAAAAATACAATGTTGTTTTAGGTGTCTTGAAGGATAAAAGTGGGAATTCTATTACAGATTCACAAGGCCGTATTATTGACAACTATGATCTTTGGGCTCGCGCTGTAAATGATGCTGTAAAAGATGCAGATGAAGATACTGTTGGCAGTATAAAGTTTGCATTAGTTGGCGGAGCAAAATCACAACTTGAATTACGTACGACAGCAAATACTGATAATCGTAAGTTATTAACCAATCGGATTATAAATGGTACAGGTAGTTCAGCGACTTTTGTAAACAGTACAACCTTAAGGCAAGTTAAATCGACAGATTTAACGGATACTAATTATAAAAATGATATGAATCGAGGTTATCTAATTTCGTTATTAGGTTATAACGTTGATGCATCAAATCCTAATGGAATTAATTTAACGACAGCAGCTGAATTGCGTCAGGTGGGTGCAGTCATGCATTCATCTCCTCTTCTTTTAACAAATAAAGGAACAATCACATATACAGACAATGTATTGGGATCGAAGGATCGAGAAGACTATGTGCTATTTGGGACCACACAAGGGCTATTGCATGTAGTTGATGCAAAAACTGGTAAAGAAAAATTTGCTTTTGTTCCAAATGAAATGGTGGAAAGTCAGAAGCAGGCTTTTTTAGATTATGAAACGACTTCTGGTGGAACGGGAAATCTTTTTTATGGTGTAGATGGACCATGGACAACCTATACAGAATATGTTGTAGATAGTAGTGGTGCCTTGACCGTAGGTACAGGAGTTGACTCGCAGCAAGGTACTCAATTGGCCTATGGTGGTTTGCGTATGGGAGGGCGCAGTTATTATGCGCTTGATTTAACAAATGTGAATGATCCCAAGTTAAAGTTTCAGATTTCACCAGCAGATAGAAAAGTTTTTTACAACGGCTCAAGTCGAGACTTTGATCAACTGCAATATATGGGGCAGAGTTGGTCTAAACCTACAATTGCATGGGTGAAGTGGGGGAAATCTCGTAAACGTGTGATGTTTGTGGGTGGCGGTTATGATGCTGGTGGTGACGATGGTGATGCACGTACCGGTGGTGTAAAAGGTGCATATGCTGGCTATGAAAGTGACTCATATAACCAAACCAATAAAAAGGGTGGTGGGGTATATATGTTTGATGCTGATAATGGCGACTTACTGTGGTGGGCGAGTGCAAATGCATCAGCGACCTCTTCTGCAACAGCGGATAGTGGTGTAATGAGCATAAAAGATGACAATTTAAAATATAGTGTTGTTAGCGAAATTCGCGCAGAAGATCGTAATAGTGATGGCCTTGTCGATCACTTGTATTTTGGTGATTTAGGTGGGCAACTTTTCCGTATTGATTTAGATAATACGGCAACCACATTAGGTAGCTTTGCTAAGGCACCTAAAATGCTCCTAAATTTACACGGGACAAATGGCACTAGCGCTAGATTTTATGAAATGCCAGCTTTTTCTGTATATGATCATGCGGGGAGTACTTTTGCTGTCGTTTCTATAGGCAGTGGAAATAGAAGTGCGCCATTGGTTGATTATACTGTTGGTACAACTGGGCGTGACTATGATGCCGTTTATAATATTTATGACAAGGATGTAACCGCTCGCGACTTATTTAAAACGACATATACACCAAAACTTACTACAGCACTGACTCTGTCAAGTTTGGGTGAGGTGACTCAAGTGAATAGGAATGATAATACAACACTCGTTGCACCTTATACAGGGAATGGTTGGTACTTTAAATTCAGGTCGCAAAAGCCTCAGAGTGCCAAAGTATTTGCTACACCCGTTGTATTGAATAGCAGGATGTTTGTCACAACGTTTGATGGTAGTAAAGATGGTCTTTCTGGTGATTGTGGTGCTGGTATTAAAGGTGAAAGCTTTATGAATCAGTTCTGTATGCCATTTGGTCAATGTGTGAAAGCTGCTGGTGGTTCAGGCTCTGGTGATCCTGAATGCTCTTCTGGTGATGGTTGTAGTGTAGGACCTGGTATTCAAGTACCACCTATTGTCGATGATAAAAAAAAATGTGACCCAGCAACTGACCCAAATCAATGTAAAGAGATTCCAAAACCTGGTGATGGTACGAATAATAAAAATTATTGTATTACAACAGGTAACCGTGGCGCGGCTGTGAAAAATGGTATTGTTTCGACAGGTTCTAGCCATATTTGTTTAGTACCACAGCGTTGGTTTGAATATAGCAGCCGCTAAGAGAAGCAAATATGAATGGAAATTTAAAAAGTTCTTTGGGCTTTACATTAATTGAACTTATGGTTGTGGTCGTAATTATTGCAATATTTGCAGCAGTTGCCATTCCAAGCTATCAAAGTTTTGTTCGTAGATCTACAGCAGCACAGGCACAACAAGAAATTCAGCGAATTGCTACGCTTTTAGAGCGCAATAAAAGCCGCAATTTTAATTATCTAGGTTTTACTATTACTCCAGATCCTTTTGTTATACCTACAGGATCAACAGGAAGCGCCGTAAAATATTCGATCACAGTCATGGATGGAACCGATTCTTCTAGGGCATTAACAAATGCTGCGGCAGCTGGTCAAGATTACATCATTCGAGCATTATCAACGGACGCTAAAAACTTTAGTTATGTGTTGAGTAGTACAGGGTTGCGTTGTAAAAAACTAGGGATAACAATGGATTATAGTTGTGAAGGGGCTGAAGCATGGTAAATAAGCGAAGTGGCTTTACACTAATTGAACTGATGATCATTGTTGCGATAATCGCAATCTTGGTTGCTTTTGCTTACCCATCGTATCAGGAGTCTATACGCCGTACCAAACGGGTAGATATGCAAGCCTCCATGCAACAAATCGCTTCTCAAATCCAACGATATAAAATCGCAAATTTTACCCTGATAGGTGCAACCAAAACTGATTTAGGTATTGAAGCTAATTATCCTATTCAAGGAGCAGCGTTATACACAGTGAGTATTTCACCAGTAGATAGTGCAGGAAAGGTTACATCTAACTCATGGTCTATGGTAGCCACGCCAGTCTCAACTGGAGGGCAAAAAGGGTATGGTGATATTGTATTAAACTCAAAAGGTGAGCGATGTTGGGTGCGTAGTACAGATCTTAACGGCACACCATGCACCCCATCAGCAACCACAAACTGGGACGGTAAATAAAAATTAAATTCAAAATTGTGGATAAATAAAATTTGATCTTCCTTTCATGACAAAGATAACGTAAAATATTGCCCTCTATGAAAGGGGTTTGAAATGTATCGATGGTCGGTACAAGGATAATCCGTAAAAACTATAAGGTTCTATCATGGTTGTAATTCGTCTAGCACGCGGTGGTGCTAAAAAACGTCCGTTCTATCAAGTAATCGTAACTGATAGCCGCAATGCGCGTGACGGTCGTTTCATCGAACGTATTGGTTTCTTTAACCCTACAGCTCAAGGTAAAGCAGAAAAACTTCGTTTAGATGCTGACCGTTTTGCTCACTGGGTTGCTCAAGGCGCTCAACCGTCTGAACGTGTTGCTTCTTTAGCTGCTCAAGCTAAGAAAGCTGCAGCTACTGCATAATTAAATCTTTAATTAGGCAGTAAGCCCATGACACCAGCACAGAATGTGCCCGAAGATCGTATTCAGATTGGACAGCTACGTTCAGCATATGGATTAAATGGGTGGCTCTGGGTCTATTCCAATACAGAACCTATGAGCAACATATTTGACTACCTTCCTTGGTACATTGAGACCAAAGCAGGTTGGCAAATTGTAGACGTAAAACGTTGGAAACCACATGGTAAAGGCTTGGTTGTTTCGTTGAAAAGTGTGAGTGATCGCACTGCAGCAGACAGCTTAGTTGGCGCGAATGTTTGGATTTCAAAATCGCAACTGCCTCAAGCAGGCGTGGACGAGTATTACTGGTCTGATTTAAAAGGTCTAATCGTATTAGGTCTGAATGAAGAAGAACAGGAAGTAAATCTTGGTCAAATCCACGAATTGTTTGAAACAGGTGCCAATGATGTCATGGTTGTTCGTGCAACAGCAGATAGCATCGATGGCGAAGAGCGAATGATTCCATGGCATAAAGATGTGGTACAATGCGTTGATCTCGAAGCTGGTCGTATCTATGTCAATTGGGGCGTAGATTTCTAATCCGATAAGGATTGGCGCAGCAGGAAAATAGAGGAGTCTGTGATGTTTTTTGCAGTCATTACGCTTTTTCCTGAAATGTTTGAAGCGATTACAGCGTACGGAATTAGCGGGCGAGCGGCAAAGCGTGACATTGTACAAGTTCATTGTATCAATCCGCGAGAATTTGCTGAGGGTAACTACAAACGAGTGGATGAACGTCCATTTGGTGGTGGTCCTGGTATGGTGATGATGGCTGAGCCTTTGGCAAAAGCAATCCACCATGCAAAAGAGCTTGCAAAGCAAGCAGGTGCAGTTCATGTTCCTGTGGTGTATATGTCTCCACAAGGGCAGACCTTAAATGAACCTGCAGTACAACAATTTGTTGAATATGACGGATTAATTGTGCTGTGTGGACGTTATGAGGGAGTTGATGAGCGTTTGATCCAAAAATATGTTGATCAGGAATGGTCGATTGGAGATTACGTATTATCAGGCGGTGAACTCCCTGCGATGGTTTTATTGGACAGTATTATTCGACGTTTGCCGAATACCATGTCAGATGAACAATCAGCAGTGCAGGACTCATTTGTGGATGGTCTTTTAGATTGCCCACAATATACCAAGCCAGATCATTTTGAAGGTTTGGATGTTCCTGAAGTACTTAAGTCAGGGCACCATGCCAATATTGAGAAATGGCGGTTTTTGCAACGCTATCAACGCACTTTAGAACGCCGACCTGAGTTGGTGGAAAAAGTTGAGTTGACCAAGCAGCAAAAAAAATGGCTAAAAGATGAGCGAGGGTAGGCAAGCATTGATCATGTTTGTTTCAACGCACGTCAGAAGCTGTACTTCTTATCAGGAATACAACAATTCATCATTGTTGGCCTGCGGAATGTGAGTTCCATAAGAAGTCGGCTTCGAGAAAATACTTATGATTAAGTACTTATATTAGGCTCTTTATTGATCTGAATAACATCAGCAATAAAGGGAAAGATAAACGGGTTGATACGCGATTTAGCCTCTATCCCCAGCGGTTGTGCAGACCTCTTCTGTCCCGCAAAACGGAGATTCCCACAATGAGTGGTAAACATCCTTTAGTTCAAGCAATTGAAAACCAACAGTTAAAAACTGACCTCCCAACTTTTGCTCCTGGTGACACAGTTATCGTTCAAGTAAAAGTAAAAGAAGGTGATCGTGAGCGTCTTCAGGCTTTTGAAGGCGTAGTTATTGCGAAGAAAAACCGTGGCTTGAACTCTGCGTTCACAGTACGTAAAATTTCTAGCGGTGTTGGTGTTGAGCGTGTATTCCAAACTCACTCTCCAATCGTTGCTAAAATCGAAGTGAAACGTCGTGGTGACGTTCGTCGTGCTAAGCTTTATTACCTACGTGAATTGTCTGGTAAAGCTGCGCGTATTCGTGAAAAATTACCAGCACGTAAACAAGGTTAATTTTAACTTTGCTTTACAGCTAAAAAAATGCGCCATTTGGCGCATTTTTTGTTTCTTGCTAAAGTCCTTGTAGTTTTAGGCGATTAGTATGTTCACGATAGACTTGTACTGGGTCTGGTGAAAAAATTGCACGCAATCCTAAAATTTGATTGACCTCATCTAAGTGATTCCATCGATAATCATCACGAATCGTTTTACCGAATTTGGCACTACATCGTGGAACTAAACCATCATTATCACGACCAGCGTTAATCAATAGGCTTGTGCCAAGTAGGGCAGAATCTAAGTCGAGAAGATTTGTAACGGCGGTATTGCCCGTAAATGAATAGAATTGAATCCCTTTTTCTTGATAAGCCCCTTCACCACAAGCTGTGGTGCCAACGCCCATCGGGAATTTACTGTTAAATAGCGCAGAACCTTCAATGGTGAGGCTTTTCCCACCTGCCAACGCATCATGGGGAAGTTCTTTCGGGTCAAGACCTTGCGCCCAGACAATTGCTTTTGAAAATAAATTGACCACACTCACCAATGGGCCTTGAAGTGGCGAGCCTTCTATACTTAAGATAATGTTTGCAACAGGGCTGCCTTTTTGTGGTGAACCAACAGCGGTTACAGATGCAATTTGGTTAGGCATGATGCCTGCGACATAACGGCTGGTTGGGCCACCATGGGAATGTCCAATCAGGTTGACTTTTTGATTGCCGGTAATTGCCAGAATCTCTTCGACTTGCTGAGCCAATTGCTCACCACGGACTTCAGTAGAATTAAAGGGTGATACTCGCGTAGCCCATGTATTGGCGCCGTTGCGAGCCAAATCTGGTAAAATTTGATACCAGTAGTCTAATCCTAAAACATCACCAGCACGAATAAACCCAGCCATACCGTGCACAAATACCACAGGATATTTGGTTTTTGCATAGTCCGAGTTTACTTTACTGGCAGTTACTTTTTGCGCATTATTAGATGCATATGCGGTTGATAATGTACTCGCCAGTAGTAGACTCGCGATAATACGTCCATATTTCATGTTAAAACTCCATCTATTTTATTATTGGGCGATTTACATACCTCAATTTTAAATGTATTGAGTGTAAAGCCTCGATTCTGATCATGTTTGCAGGAACGCAAACTTTAACTTCTTTGTTTTTTTAATCTCATATCAAATCAGATTCTGGAATTCGAAATTCAATACGATGTTCAATATAAAATTTGAATCCAGAATCATTTACTATTCAACTATAAAATATACTGAATGAACAGTACATTTTATCGCCTCTCATCGGCAATATTTACAAGCCTTGTAATTTCAGACGATTGGCATGCTGACGATATTGAGCAAGTGGATTCGGCGCAAAAAATAGCCCACGTAGCCCTAAAACATGATTGATTTCATCCATGTGTGTTTGACGGTAATTGTCTCGAATCACTTGCCCATAATGGGTATTGCAACGATTCATCATGCCATCATTGTCTAGATTTTTATAAGACAAAGGCGCGAGTGTAGAAATGACGCCATCCATAACATCAAAAATGTTGGTGAATTGGGCTGTACCCGTCCAAGAATAATGATAAACACCATTGGCTGTTACTTTTTGACCATTACCACAGTCTTTGGGAATCGCAGTACTTGGAAATTTTGCATTAAATTCAGCAGCCCCTTGTTCGCTCACACTTTGTAAAGAGTTATTCAGACTGAGGGGGAGGGATGGATTACCTTCGAGGAGTGTAATCACAGGTGCTAAGATATATTGACTAAAAACTGTCAGAAGCGTATTTGCGCCTCGATTACTTAAAATATCATCCGCGATCTTGGAACCTTTAATTGCCCCTGCAACAGCAGTTAAAGAAGCAACTTTTGTGGGTGCAACGATTTCAATATAACGAATTGTTGGACCACCATGACTATGTCCAATCAGATTGACTTTGGGTGAGCCAGTCAGTGCGATGACTTCATCAACTTGCTGTAAGAGCTGTTCACCACGAAGCTGTGTCGATTCCAATGGGGAGACTTGTGTCGCATAAACTTTTGCGCCATTGCGAGCTAAATCAGGGAGGATCTGATAGAAATAATCTATGCCAAAGGAGGAAGGCCCTAGACGTGTGAAACCGAACATCCCATGATTAAATACAATCGGATATTTGGTTTTTGCATAGTTTGAACTGACATAACGTGGATTTACAGTTTGTAAGCCAGATGCAGATGCAGTCATCGAACTTAATCCAATGATTAAACTCAGGGCGAAAATATTGATCTTAAATTTCATTTTAAAATACTCTTGTTGTTTTTAAGTGAATTGTTGATTGACATGAAGTCTATGTTATAAGCTAAAAGTTGCTTACAACCCTTATGATCTCAAGCGATTGGTATACCATCATTATCGTTATTGCTCTAAATCAAAGGTGCAAGTTGCATTGAAATCGTGTCAATCCCGAGCAAGTTTTTAGTTTGTGTGCGTCCTCCTTATAGGTGGTTGTTAATATTATTTTCCACTTTGTATCCGCAGACTTGTAGGTATCCCTGAGTCATAAATGTACAGAGATACTTGTGTCTGGCTTGCAAGCTCAAGCCATAAAACGTGCTATAAACGCATAATCTAAATATTTTTGTTTTCGCTTTTTTCATCATTTTAGCGATGCGCTATGTATTTTATGGCTAATTTGCAAAGGGTAATTTGCCTCCCTGATCATGCACAGTTTCAAAAGTTTGTAATCTGAGTTGCTCTTGTTGATTTGCAAATTGTTGTGATTTCAATTGTTCTACAGCACGCTGTTTGGCTGAATCACTCAGATTGCTTTTGAGGATACTGTCACGCTCAGCAAGGTATTGATTAACTTTGCCTTTCCAATCATTTCGTTGTACATCAAGCGTTTCTAAGCGTTGTGTCGCCTCAGGTCCCACCAGATTGGTACGCATTTGACGGATCTCTTGTGCAGAACCACCACGTGCCTTAATCTCCGCTGTCAGCTTTCTTAAGTCTTCAAGTTGATTGAGTTGTTGTAAATTCTCTTTCCAGTCTTCAGGGAGTTGCTCAAAAAGTTCTTTGAGTTTTTGCGCTTTTTCAGCCGCAGATAATTTTTGATTATCCATAATTTCTAAGCGGTCTACCGTATATCGGTCATAGGTATCTTGTGTGCCAAATAAGCCTTGAATTTCATAATCCGAGAAGAATTTTTTTCTTAAGTTTTGAGTATTGACTAAGATCTGCTGATAATACTTTGCGCTTTCTTTATCTGCAGTAGGTGCTTGTAAATCGCCTAATTTACTTCTGTAATCAATATAACGTGTCCAGAGATCATCTAACTGCGATAGTAGAGGCTCTTTATAGCTGATTTTGGTATAGCTGAGAAAATCGGTTTTGATTTGCTCAATGCTTTTTTCACCATATTGGGTGATGAAATATTCAAAGCAATCTTTGGTTTGTTCATTGACAATTAAGCGATTGGAGGCATCTGCACGGATTTGGCAATTAATTTGCGTGTCTTGTTGGCTTTTGCTAGCAAAACTCAGTGCTTCAGACGCAGGAAGATGAGCTGAAGCCAGTTGTCCCATCTGTTGTTCATGTGCTTTTTCTGAAGCTGGTGGTGTTTCAGTCGATTCTGTATTGGGTTTCAGCCAAAAAATTACGGCTAAAAGAATGATCAAGAGACTACCAATGATGATCCCAATCATTTTTTTAGATAGATCCATCTAATATTCCTACTATTTTTAGATTTTTTATTGAAAAAATAATTTGCCATAGAATTCGAAATTTCAAACAGAAAATTTGTAAAAATAGACGAATGGTTTTTGCTAAAATAGCGCATTATTCTCCGTATCCAGACCAATATGTCTTCAAAAGCTCAGAAAATACCGCGTCGCCATATCAGTGGTGTTTTTTTATTGAATAAGCCTTTAGGCATAAGTTCAAATGCGGCGCTACAAAAAGTGCGATGGTTGTATCGCGCTCAAAAGGCAGGGCATACAGGGGCGCTTGATCCTTTGGCATCTGGACTTTTACCAATCTGTTTAGGTGAAGCGACTAAATTTTCACACTATCTGTTAGATTCGACCAAGCGTTACCAAACGACTGTTCAGCTCGGGCATAGTACGACCACGGGTGATGTCGAAGGCGAAGTCTTACTTGAAAAGGCCGTACCTGAATTAAGTGAAGACAGTATTCAACAGGTTTTGGCGCAATTTACTGGTGATATTCAACAAGTTCCGCCAATGTATTCAGCCTTAAAAAAACAAGGCCGTCCTTTATATGAGTTGGCGCGTCAGGGAATTGAGATTGAACGTGATGCACGCCCAATTCATATTTTTGCCATTGAGCTAATTGCGTTTAATCAGCACAGCCTGACCTTGGATATTACTTGTTCTAAAGGAACGTATATTCGAGTTTTGGGTGAAGACATTGCCAAAGCATTGGGAACTTACGGGCATTTAACGTATTTAAATCGAACTCAAACAGGTCATTTTGATTTGATACCAGAATATACTATTGAACATTTGGAAAGCTTGACTGAACAAGCGCGTGAAGCCTTGTTGCTGCCTGTCTATGCACCAATTGATCATTTTTCTAAAGTTCAGGTGCCTGAAGGACGTGCGGAATATTTTAGTCGTGGTATGGAAAGCAATATTGAGCATGCCGCCGAAGCTGAAGTCTTGGTTTTTGATGGCGACAAATGTTTAGGCTTGGCTGAAATTACCGATAAAAAGCGTTTAGTGCCTAAACGCGTGCTAAATCTTTAATTTCGTTTCATTGTTAGAAAATAACTCAGTTTAAATCTAAGCCTGATTAAGCTAAAGCAGGATTAAGCCAGAGCACGGTTAAGTCTCCCAGCGTTAATAGACGCCTTTAAAAGATAAGTGAATGTTATGGAATTTGATATCATCCTCAGTTTAGTATTCTTTGCCTTTTGTGCAGGGGCAATTGATGCCGCTGTTGGAGGTGGGGGACTGATTCAAATTCCTGCATTAATGGGTACTTTACCGCATTATCCTACCGCCACAGTTTTTGGAACCAATAAACTGGCTTCGATTTGTGGAACGGCTTCGGCTGCTTTTTCATACTTAAAACAAGTCAAAATTCAGTGGAAGCTGTTGGCAGTGATTGGAATCACTGCATTTATTAGCTCATTTGGTGGTGCTGCTTGTGTCTCACTGATCCCCCAGGAAATTTTGCGGCCATTTGTATTGTTTATGTTGATTGTGATCGCAATCTATACATTTTTTAAGAAGCAATTTGGACAAGTCCATTTTCAACAAGAAATCACGCGTAAAATGTTATTGATTGCGGGTGTTGGTGGTTTATTAATCGGCTTTTATGATGGGATATTTGGGCCAGGTACGGGTAGTTTTTTCATCTTCTATTTTATTCGTTATCTGAAAGTTGACTTCTTGCATGCATCGGCGCTTTCCAAAATTGGCAATTTCATGACCAACTTTGCCGCACTGAGTTTCTTTATTCCCACTGGACATGTGTTATTTCAATTGGGCCTACTGATGGCTGTTGCCAATGTGTGTGGTTCATTGGTTGGTGTGAAAATGGCACTGAAATATGGCAGTGGTTTTATTCGTATTCTATTTTTGATTTTGGTCAGCATTTTGATTTGTCGCTTGGCCTATCAAATGTTTGTTGCGTAATTTGCTAGATTCCCTCGTCAATTTTTTTTGATACAAAAAAGCTTAAACTTTGTAAGGCTTTTTTTTGATTTGTCTTCTAAGATTGTTGGTTTCTTGATCGAAAAATCACAAACCGAAGCAATGGAAGGTAAATATCATAAAAAGAGGGATTTAGATGAATATATTTGAGGCTTTGAGAGAAAGCCATATCATTCAGAAGGATTTGTCAGAACAATTAACGCATACCTCAGGCGATAGTCCTGAACGAAGGAAAATTTTTAATTTATTAAAAAATGAATTATTTGCTCATGCGATTGCGGAAGATCGCTATTTTTATATTCCGTTAATGATGACGGATTCTGGTTTAAATATTACCCGTTTGGCACTGGCTGAACATCATGAGATGGATGAAATATTACAATCACTAGAACAAACAGATTTTAGCCACTCTCGCTGGTTGGTTTTGGCGAAACGATTAGCTGAAATTATCGCGCATCATATTCAACAAGAAGAGCATTCTTTTTTTCAAAAAGCGCTAAAGATTTTAGATGAAAATCAAAAATTAATCCTAGCAAAGAAGTACCTATCCGAATATAAAAAGTATAAAGCAAAAGACCTTATCCGCTTGGTTGGCTAAGTCTGTTGGCTTGTATTTCGTTGACTTGTCTACAAAGGCAACTAAAAAAATTGAAGCTATAAAGTACCCAGAGAATGATGAGCAGATTGCTGAACGATATTTACAATTTTTTTTTAAGTTAATGAGACGCCTCCCATCCATCATATATTTACGCTGATCTTCTTCACTTCCTTAAGATCGCGTAAATATGGTCGGGATTCTGTATGACTGGCAGTGGGTCAGTATTGAGAATGTTTTAGTGAGCATTTGAGCTTTTCGCCGCTCTAAACGTTACCCCTACCGAGGCAATCATAATGCAGATTAAAGCAACGGTTTGCCAAGCAGTAATATGTTCATTCAGTAAAACCATACCTGAAATTGCGGCAAGTGCAGGGGATAGACTCGATAAAGTACCATAGCTCATTTTGCTTAATTGTTTTAAAGCAAGCAGATCTAAGGCATACGGAATCGCTGTTGCTAAAAGTGCAATCAGCAAAGCTTTGCCCCAGTACTGTGTTTGTAGCAAGGCATCTGGGTTATGTACAGCACTGATTGGCAGCATAACCAAGGCCGACAAGACGATTGCAATACTCAGCGCATGCATACCAATATTTTGTCGTACAACTTTTTGCCCAAAATAAATATAACTTGCCCAACAAACACCTGCACCCAAAGCAAAAGCAGCACCAAGATAGGAAAAATTATGTGCGGTCGCATCTTGCCAAGGCACCATCAAAGCAATACCAATGATGGCAAGAAACACCCAAATATAGTCAGTTTTTTGTTTAATCGAGAGCAGTGCCAAAGTCAGAGGCCCTAAAAACTCTAGTCCAACAGCAATACCTTGAGGCAGTTTGCCTAAAGAGGCATAGAACAGCACGTTCATCAAACAGACTGAACCACTATAGTAAAGTAGCTCATTCCATCTTAGATAAGGTAAACGCTTGATAATTTTCCATGAACGGAACATTAAAATAATTAAAATAGACGCAAAACATAATCTTAAGGTCACGACGGTAATCGGATCTAAAACCTCAAATAACTGTTTCGCAAATGAGGCACTGATCTGATAAGCCACCATAGATAAAACCATGAAGAGCACAGCAGTGAGTTGAGAATTTGGCATATCTAAGGTGAAGAAAAATATTGCACAGATTTTAGCACTTTCTCGGATTTATTTGAGTATTTCGCGAATAGATGAATATTGATTCAACATTTCCCTTTGAGATTCAGCTGAGTCCTCTGTAAGATGGGAATGATTATACTTGCAATGGCACATGTGTTAGGAATAAAAGATGTCAGGAAACACCAATAAAACTGAAAATTTAGGCTTAAATGCGACAGAACTTTCACAAGCAGAAACTTGGTATATCGATGTACTTAAATTAGAACAACAAGGTCTTGCTCAAAATGAGCAAGACGCTCAAGCGCGTGTTGATTTGTTGGTCAATGCCTCTAATCAGAATTTTGCACCTGCAAGTACTTTGTTAGGACAGTGGCATGTTTTAGGCCGTTATGTAAATCAAAGTGTGCAGTCAGCTCTTCTTTTTTTTCAACATGCAGCAAAGCTTAATCATGCATTGGCTCATTTAGAACTTGCTTATCTTGGATTGAACAATGCAACAGATCAATTGACAAAAGCACAAGCCCTAATGCATTTGCAACAGGCAGTTCAACTGAATCATCCAGAAGCAATTTTTGTTTATGCACAACAACAATTGTCACAAGATCCACAGTCTGCGTACTTATTACTTTTAAATAATTATTTAAAAAACCAGCATCAAAACAGCCTGAAGTTTTTTGTAGAGTTTTCAGGATTTGATTCGATCAAAGTACAAAATGAATTGTTAAAAATTGCTGAAAAAGACCATTTTTCCTGTGCTTTATTGGCGTTTAGTTATTTAAAACAGAACAATCTTGATGCTGCTTTAAAATATGCCGATATCGCGCAAGAACATAATGATCCATTTGGCTGCTATGTTCGCGCACTTATTGAACAACAAAGTGCTAAAGCGGATGCAGCAGTTGTGCAAGAGTTTTTACTTAAAGCTGCAAAAAATGGACATATCGAATCTGCTTATTTAGCTGCAGTGACACTGTTAAAAAATTCGGAAAATGCCAAAACTGAGCAAAAGCAGAAAGAATATGCAGCACTCGCTTTTGATTTATTATCGCATGCTGCTGTTTCAGGCAATGTTCCAGCTCAATATTCTTTAGCACAGTGTTTACGCTATGGTATGGGAACTGAGAAAAATCTTGATCAAGGCATTTCTTGGTTAGAACGCGCCGCAATGCAAAACCATCCAGATGCACAGTTTGAATTGTCGATGTTACTGCCTTTAGAACATGAACATCACCTCCCATTATTAAATTCAGCCGCAGAGAAAGGCCATGTTCAGGCCATGCTGTGTATGTCGATTTTTGAGCAACGTCAAAACAATGCGGATGGGGCATTATTCTGGTTAAACAAGGCCAAAGAGTTGAAAGTTCCACGTGCTTTTTTCTTATTGGCACAAATGTATCAGGAAGGTAAGTGTGTAGAGGCTGATCTGACCCAAAGTGCAGATTTGTTTAAACAAGCTGCCGATCATGGCGATATCGACTCTTATTTTGAATTATTTAAAATTTATAAAGATGGAATCGGGGTGCGTAAAAATAAAAAAACTGCTGGCAAATATTTGGATTTAGCCAAAGAAAACCAGCATATTGAAGCAGCTTCAATTGAGTTTTAAGCAAAGATCAGTCTATGTCTGAATTATCGCAACACAAGCTCGCGCATGTAGCGACCTATACTCATGAGGCAGGTCGCTTGTTTGTGGTAGGCGATATACATGGTTGTTATGATTTGTTGATGCAACAGCTTGAACGGGTTCAATTTAACTTTGAAAAGGATCTATTGATTGCTGTAGGGGATCTTGTTGATCGTGGTCCTGACAGTTTGAAATGTTTGCATCTGCTTGCAGAGCCTTGGTTTAAAGCTGTTTTAGGCAATCATGAAGAAATGTGCTTATTGTCGCAGATCGATCCGATGATGAAAGATATGCATGCGCATCATGGTGGAGAATGGTTTTATGCATTAAGTTCGGATCAGCAGCAACAAGTCATCGATCAATTAAACACTTTACCCATACTATTAGAAGTCATTTATCAAAATAAGAAGTATGGCTTTGTGCATGCCGATATAGATCTAAATGATTGGGATGCGTTTAAAGTTGCCACACGTTCTAAAAGTCGCGAATTGGCGTTATGGGGCAGAGGGCGAATTAAAAATAAACGTTTTATGCGTTATTCAACGGTTGTTGGTGTAGAACAGGTTTTTCTAGGTCATACCGTGGTTGATTTTGTCACCAAGAAGCATAATTGCTATTTTCTAGATACGGGCGCTTGTTTTGGAAGTGAACTAAGCCTTGTTGAAATAGATCAAAACCGCCCGATAGAAAAACAAGTGTTTGTGCTGAAGTCATAACTTGATTTTTCTATTGTTTAAAAAATTTTAAGCGTTCAGGCTATTTATTGTAGTGAATTTTATATGGCTATTACTTAAATTTGATCTGTGTTGTGGAAAAATAACTCTTTAATTAAATAATACATAGATATAAAAGCATCAATTATAAAACGCATAAATATAAGATATTGAATTATAAGTTAAAATATAAATTTCCAATCAAAATCATGCTTTCATTTATCAATATTCAATCAAATTTTTTGTCATCACTTGCTTTGATACAGCAAGTATCAACGGTGTTTGATTGAGAAAGATATTAAAATATTTTTAAAATAAAACAGCTATTATTAATAATTAATTCACAGTAATATAGGTTATCGTGATGGATATCGCGAATTAAATAACAATAAGGTGACGACAATGATGAGATCGAAAAATTATATAAAATGGTTTCTTTTTGCATGGCTAAGCTTACTTTTGTTGGCTTGTAACTCTTCAACTCAATTTGAACAGGGGCTTACAGCCAAATTTGAATATAGTCCAACAGCGCCAAGTATCGGTGAAGTTGTCAAATTTGATGGAACGAAAAGTACGGTTGATCAAAAAAAAGAAGCCAGTGCAATTGCTAGTTATGCTTGGAACTTTGGAGATGGTTCAAGCGGAACAGGTGCTACAGTTGAACATACTTATACGAAAGTTGGTCAATATACCGTGAGCCTGACGATAACAGACCTAGCAGGTCGGACTGATTCAACTACACAGAAAATAGAAGTAAAACAGGGAGCAACAACGATAAACCGCGAGGTTTTAGTCTCAGCTCAAACGGTTGATGGTGCTTCGATTCCAAATACAAATATTACAATACAGGGGCAAAGTGTTAAAACAGATCAAAATGGTCATGCGACTTTGAATCTGATACTTCCTCAAAACACACAAAAAGTGGTGGCTAAATTTGAAAAACAAGGCTTTATCACGCAGTCGATTGTTTATGATGTTGCCAATTTAAAAGCAATCTCAGCAAATTTATTGGCCATTAAACAAGTTGTGCCTGTGCCTGATATCTCTGCCGCTCAAGTGATTCAATCCTTAAATTTAGGTGCAAGCATTAGTATCCCTGCCAATGCTTTTGTAAAAGCAGACGGCAGTCTTGCTACTGGCGCTGTGACTGTTGAATTTACCCCATGGGATATCACCAATCGTGATTTAAATGCAATGCCTGCCAATGGTGTAGCACGCGATGTGCAAGGCAATATTGTGGATTTGATCAGTGCGGGAATGATTACAGCCACATTTAAAGATGCAGGTGGTCAGGAATTACAACTTGCAGCTGGTAAAACAGCAGATCTTCAAATGAACCTGCCGATAAAGAGTATCAATAATCAACAGATGAAAGCAGGTACACAAATTCCAATGTGGTATTTTGATGAAGCGAGTGGTTTGTGGATTGAAGAGGGTATTGGGCAGGTGATGACGTCAAATCAATCACCTACAGGCCTTGCTGTACATGCAACAGTGAAGCATTTTTCAACATGGAATTGGGATTTTAAATTTGTAAATGCAGGTTCAGTCTTTGTGCAGTGTCAATCCAATGGTGAGGGGATTCCATGCAATGTGACTGCAAAAATCAGCTTAAATGATGGTTCATCTTTAACCAAATCCAACAGTATTCCTAAAGAAGGATTGACGGTGGTGAATATGCCTTCGAGTGGTTCAATTCATTGGACTGCAAAAGATTTAACAGGCACGATGCTGGGTGAAAAAACTTCGACAACCTCAGGTAATGTGATTATTGATCTTGGAAAATCAGCCACAGATCATTTTGTAAAATGTACACTACCCAATGGGACGTCCGTAGCATGTTTTGGCAAAATAAACGACCAGTTGGATTTTTCAATATCGCAAGATGGCGGTCGGTTCCTCACAGGTATAAAAGACCCTGACGGGCAGTTGGATTGGTCTGCACAAACAGCTTTAATTTTTGAGAGTAACCAGTGGGTACGTTATAAAGGTCAGCAAACTTCAGGTTTAACAGGCAATGTTAATATTATCTTGGCAGATCGTGAAGTTGTTTATGTCAGCAATCAAGGCTTGAGTTTCCCGATTGTCTGTACCAGTATGATTGAGGATCCTTTAAATGGGACCACTGAGCCCAATGGGAATTGGGAAGTTGTTCCAGAATTAATTGGAAAGTCATGCAATATAGAAATCACGGTATATAACATAAATGGTAGCAATGAGATCTTAACCTATAATGCAATCTATGGAAAACCGATGCAAATTCAATTACCAAATCAATATTCAGGTTTTGATTCAGCAGGAAAAGGTCCTATTACTTATTTAAGTATTTATGCAAATATAGAAGGCAGTAGTGGTGACTTGGTTGAACGAATTGGTTTTGAACTAGAACCAGATCCGAATAGCATGATAAAACTAATTATGGGGGCACCTGATTGGTAGGTTTTAGATGAGTGAATTGAAACCACCTTTCGAGGTGGTTTTATCCTTTATGCCGTGCTTTTTGTGTGGTTACGGTGCAACCAATTGACGCACTAATGATCGTGGCTAATGCCAACCATTGAGTCCATAACAATTGTTCATTTAAGAAAATAAATCCTGAAAATGCTGCAATTGCAGGTTCTAGGCTCATTAACGTGCCAAAGCTTAAAGCAGATAAATTTCTTAATGCAATCATTTCCAATGAAAACGGCAAGGCACTTGCCAAGATCGCCAACGCAATAAAATAAATTAAATTTGAAGGTTCAAAAACCTGTAAAGGCATCCCAGAAAATAAGGCAATTGGCATTAAGCACAACATGCCTACAAACATCCCCAAGCATACAGTATGGTTTCCAGAAACCTCTGAAGGTCGTTGACCTGCAATAATATACAGCGCCCAGCAAGCGCCAGCAGCTAAGGCAAATGCAATACCAATAGGATCGAGGCTTTGCTTTGCCTGATCAAATGGAAACAGTAAAACCAGTCCAAGTACTGCAAGCCCAACCCAAATAAAATCGAATTTTTGTCGTGCATGAAACAGGGCCACACTGAGCGGTCCAATAAATTCAAACGCTACGGCAATGCCGAGCGGAATACGATGAATCGATAAGTAAAATAAAGCATTCATTCCTGCAAGGGCAATACCATAACTGATGATGGATGACCATTTCACCTGTTTAAAATTGACCTGCCAAATTTTAAAAATCACGGCCAAAATCAATGAGCCGAGCAATAAACGCATAGCGGATATGGTAAGGACTGGAAATTGATCAAATAATGTTTTTGCTAATGCGCCACTGCTTTGCATACTGATCATGGCAATGAACAATAGAACTAAAGCTTGCAGGTGTGGTGCATTTTTTAAATTTGGCATTGTTTCTGAAATTTAGAGTAAGGGGCTTGGAGGAAAATCTCCGCAACAGGCTTCTTATATAAAACAATTTAGATGAAATGCTCATGTAATTTGCAAAGCTTATTGTGCCTTAGATAGTACACTGTCTTTGTAGTGTAGGGTGAGAGAAGATGCCAAATAGTTTATTAAACAAATAATTTAACTTAAAAATATGTTATCGGAAAGAAGTGACAGATTTATAAATCCCATAAAAAAACCACAGGCAAATACCTGTGGTTTTTTAATTTAAATCGTCTTAGAACAATACGCGAACGCGGATTGTGCCTTCAACTTCATGAAGGGTATCAAGCGCTTCTTGAGATGCAGTTGCGTCTACATCCATCACCAAGTAACCGACATCACCTTTAGTCATTAAAGACTGACCAGAAATGTTGATGCCATGCTCAGCGAACAGGTTGTTAATTTTAGATAACACGCCTGGCACGTTTTTATGAATGTGTAGTAAACGGTGTTTACCTTCAGTCAATGGAAGTGCGATTTCAGGGAAGTTTACTGCAGATAAAGTCATACCTTTATCTGAATAAGCAACAAATTTTTCAGCAACTTCTAAACCGATATTGGCTTGCGCTTCCATGGTTGAACCACCAACGTGAGGTGTTAAAATCACATTGTCTAGGCCACGAAGTGGAGAAACAAATTCTTCACCATTGGCTTTAGGTTCTTTCGGGAATACGTCAACAGCTGCACCAGCAATATGACCAGATTTAATCGCATCTGCCAAATCTTCAATAACAACACATGTACCACGTGCAGCATTGATGAAGATTGAACCTTCTTTCATTTTCGCAAATTGAGCTTTTGCAAAGAAATTACGTGTTGAAGGAACATCGGGTACATGCAGTGTAACAACATCTGCATTTGCAAGTAGTTCGTCTAAAGAACCCACTTGACGTGCATTACCCATAGGAAGCTTAGTCACAGCATCATAATAAATGACGTGCATACCCATGCTTTCAGCTAAAACTGAAAGTTGAGAGCCAATAGAGCCATAGCCCACGATACCTAAAGTTTTACCACGCGTTTCAAATGAACCTACCGCAGACTTGTTCCAACCACCGCGGTGAGTTGAAGCAGATTTAGCAGGCACACCACGAAGTAAAAGAATTGATTCTGCAAGAACCAATTCAGCAACTGAACGAGTATTTGAGTATGGTGCGTTAAATACAGGAATACCACGAATCATGGCTGCATTTAAATTCACTTGGTTTGTTCCGATACAGAAACAACCCACTGCGATCAATTTATTCGCAGCTGCAAAGACTTCTTCAGTTAATTGTGTACGGGAACGAATACCAATGAAGTGTGCATCTTTAACCGCTTCTTTCAACGCTTCACCCTCAAGCGCAGTTTTACGGTAATCGATATTGGTATATCCGGCAGCATTTAACGTGTCGATTGCGTTTTGATGAACGCCCTCTAACAACAAGAAACGAATTTTATCTTTAGGTAGTGAAAGATGTTGGCTCATTACGGCTCCGCTACAAAGGCCAAATTTAGTCGCAATATGATACCATAGACCTTGTTCTATAGATATTTCGATTGTGACAGTACAGTGGATATTTTATCTACGATTTCTGATAAGCATTATTCAAAAATTAAATGAAATGCTAATGCATTGATTTTTATAATGCTTGAAGCACACTTTATACACAAAGTGTGGATAATGTGAATCAAATCTGTGCTTTATCCTCAGCAGTCATCTAGGTAAAATACTGCTAAAATCAGTAAAGCTGCCGATTTCAGCTATAAAAATGCTGAAAAATTTTCACAGACTGATTTAAAATCTCGAATGTTGTATAGCACAACCTCTTATTTACTTCTTGCTAGGTCCGCAAAACGATGAATGCTCCAGTAACGATAGCACCTGAATTATTGACCCAATTGACGCAAATCGTCGGTGAAAACCGAATTAAAACCGATGCTGACAGCTTAGAAAATTGGGGCAAAGACCATACTAAGCATTTTGAACCTCAGCCATCGGTTATCGTTTTCCCATCGAGCACAGAGCAAGTGCAAGCAATTGTTCAATTGGCCAATCAGTTTAATGTTGCGATTACCCCATCGGGTGGTCGTACAGGTTTATCAGCAGGTGCTGTTGCTGCCAATGGTGAAATTGTCGTGAGCTTCGACAAAATGAACCAAATTTTAGAATTTTATCCAGCTGACCGTATGGTACGTATTCAAGCGGGTGTAGTGACTGAACAGTTGCAGAACTATGCAGAAGAACAAGGGATGTATTATCCGGTTGATTTTGCTTCTGCGGGTTCATCACAATTGGGTGGCAACATTGGAACCAATGCAGGCGGAATTAAAGTGATCAAATACGGGATGACTCGTAATTGGGTACTTGGTCTGACCGTGGTGACGGGTAAAGGTGATGTATTGCGTTTAAACAAAGGCATGATTAAAAATGCTACAGGTTATGCAATGCAACATTTATTCATTGGTGGTGAAGGGACTTTAGGCTTAGTGACTGAAGCTGAAATTAAACTTGAACGCCAACCGCATGATCTACAAGTGATGGTATTGGGCGTTCCTGATTTTGATGCAATCATGCCTGTATTACATGCATTCCAAAGCAAAATTGATTTAACTGCCTTTGAGTTCTTTGGTGAACTGGCGATGCAAAAAGTTTTGGATCGTGGTCATGTACAACGTCCATTTGAAACAGAATGCCCATTCTACGTTTTACTTGAATTTGAAGCGCCGTATGAACCAATTATGGATGCTGCAATGGAAATCTTCGAGCATTGCATGGAACAAGGCTGGGTGCTTGATGGGGTAATGAGCCAAAATCTTGAACAAGTTCAAAGCTTATGGCGTTTACGTGAAGACATTTCTGAAACGATTGCCCCATTTACTCCGTATAAAAATGATATTTCAGTATTGATTACACATGTTCCTGCTTTTATTAAGGAAATTGATACAATTGTTGCTGAAAATTATCCTGATTTCGAAATCTGCTGGTTCGGCCATATTGGTGATGGAAACTTACACTTAAATATTTTAAAACCTGTGAATTTATCTAAAGATGAATTCTTTGCTAAATGTCAGGTGGTAAATAAGTATGTGTTTGAAACTGTGAAGAAATATGACGGTTCAATTTCTGCAGAGCATGGCGTAGGCATGACCAAAAAGCCTTATCTGGATTACACACGGACTGCTGAAGAAATTGAATATATGAAAGCCTTGAAGAAAGTGTTCGATCCAAATGGCATCATGAACCCAGGTAAGTTATTTGATCTGTAATGATTTAAATAGCTCATTTGTACAAGCGCTTCGAGAGAAGCGCTTTTTTATTGCCGAACAAAAGATAAAATAAAGTTACATGCTGGTCGCCATTTATTGCTGAAAATTTGTTATGTTGGTTGCGCTTAAATATTGATAAGAAACTGAAAACTATGCTCATTGATAACATTTTAATTTCTAAACAAAGTTTAGACAGTGATGATCACTATGATGTGATTATGTCCAATATTGATAGCTTAAATGGCTTATTTGAACATTATGTCGAATATGATGAAGTATCCGCAGAGGCTTTATACAGTTATTTTGTCGATTACTATCTTGCTCAAGTCAATAATGGTGGTTTTTCACAATTCGTTTATAACACGGGTTGGGATGCGTTCATGGTGAAACATGTTCGTGAAGGATTAAAAGCCATGAATGCGACTGCGCATTCGGCTCTCTTTGAGCAAAGTGCAGATTTAATTGATCAGTTTTCGGATGAGCAATTAGAACAGTTCTTAGAGGGTGAATACTTTGGTGAAAATGAGCAACGAGATATTCTCAATGCTTTTGATAACCAGTTTTATGCATTGAATGATAGTGAAGATTTGATTGAAATAAATAGTCGATGGTTAAAGCAACATCCAAAGCTACAAGTTGTCGATGAAGATCAGATCTTAGCGATTGTAGAGCAAGTTGCAGCCAAAATTCCAAATTTAGAACAACGTAAACAGCAAGCAGCTGAAAACAGCCCACGTTATTTTAAAATTATTCAAGCTTTATGCCTGCAAACAGGTCAGGAGCTAGATCGTATTACCGTTGGTGATCCATCACATGAGTATAATGGGCAAGAGATCGTTGCTTGGCATTTCCTAACCGATGCAGGGCATTTTTATATGCTGGATCTAGGTGATCAAGCCTTGATGTTTGATGAAAATGATCAACAAATCATAGCGCTCGATGTTAGCCATATTGTAGATGAGTCATAAAGACACAGTTTTTAAATAGTGTACGTTTAAAAAGCATAGCATCATTAGGCTATGCTTTTAGTTTTAGGGTGATCAGAATGAATCGTTTGAGTTTAATTTCAGTATTTTGTTTAGTGACTTTGTCTGGCTGTGCAACAACACAAAATTTAATGAATAAAGTGGGTGGTTCAGAGACACCATTAAGTCAGGTTTTAAATGAACGCCCTGATTTACGCAAGGATCTCGCGACTGTTGAGTTGCGTCAGTATTTTAATAGTGTGGAATCACCCACTGTCGCAGAAGTGAAGTTGACTGAAACAGGTTTTATGGATGATTCGGTGCGCTCAATTCGTAGTGTGTATAGCTTTAAAAATATTGATGGTCAGTGGAAACGTATAGATATGCAGAAGGAATATCAGTGCTATCGTGGTAAAAACACTAAGACCTTCCAAAAGGCAAAATGCCCTTGATGATTTTTTGATTTATGCTTGAAAAATAGATAGAAATACTGGATAAAAACGTATCAGACTTGGTACGTTTTTTTATTTGGGAAATCACAATAAATGAATATTTTAATTGTAGGTAATGGTTTTGATCTTTCGCATTACTTGCCAACAAAGTATGACCATTTTATGGTGGCGATGGGTGCGATAGAAAGTTGGGATGAGCTAAAAGGTGATATGGGATTTGATGATCTTTTTGGTTCTTTATATGAAAAGGAAAGTTATTTCTTTGGCTACACAAAGGCAATGTATAAAACTGATGAAATAAAAATCTCAATTGATCAAATTAAAGGATTAAAAATACAGTTAAAAGAGAATGTTTGGTATCAGTATTTTTCAGATCATGTTAGAGAAGTAAAAACCTGGATAGATTTTGAGACCAAAATTAAAGAAGCTTTAGAAATAGTAGGATTATATTTTGAACAGACTACTCAATTTTCTTTAAAAAATAATTATATTAATAGAGAAATAGTCTTTGAAAAATCAATAAATAGAGAAAATATTTTTTTGAAACGAGAAATGTGTAATGTACTTAGAGCCTTAGAGGTGGTGACCTCTGATTATTATGAAGAAGAAGATGATGAAAATAATGAAATAATCTATCATAAAATAAATAATCCAGAAGAAATGGATGAAAATAATTTAAAATTTTTAATTAATGATAAATTTTTATCATTTTACTCTGGGTTTAGTAAGTTAAAAAATAATGAGATTATGGATTTTCTTACAAAATCATTAGAAAAATTTATAAATATATTTAACTTATATTTTTGTTTGATTATTAATCAATTGAAGCTCAAACAAGGATTACTGATGAATAATAAAAAATGGATAAGACCAGATAAAATATTTTCATTTAATTATACAAAAACTTATCAAAAAATTTATGATTCATCAATAAAAATAGACTATTTACATGGATATTTTGGAGAAACACAAAATATTGTTCTTGGTATATCTGAGTTTCATAATGACATTCTAAAAAATACAAAAGCATATGGGTTTACAAAGTACCATCAAAAATTGTTAAAGAATACAGATTATATATTTTTACATGATATTAGTGAGCGTATTATGAATCTTAATGAGTTACTTGATAGAATGACAAAAGATTACAAAAATCCTAATGGGAATAGGACTATTAATCAAAACAATAAGTTAGTTGAAAAAATAAACTCTACGGTTGAAGAGCTAAAAAAAATTCATGGAAAAATAGAAATATGGGGACATTCATTAGATTCATCTGATGATATTTATATTAAAGAAATATTTGAATTAAATAAGGATAAAGAAAGATTTCATGTAATTGTTTATTATTTTAATTATCAAGCAAAATTTGAGCTCTTAGCAAATCTATTACATATTCTTGGAAAAGATAAAGTTGAGTATTGGATGAAAAAAGGTTGGCTAAAATTTGAAAAAAATCCTGATATTGCTGAAATTAATGATATAAAACTTATAGATTTACCCCAAATGTGAACACAATGAACATCCAACAAGAAATTCAACACTTATTCCAAAACCGAGATGAACATCCACTGTTTTATATCGAAAGCGGTAGTCGCTTATGGGGTATGGCAAGTCCAGACAGCGATTACGATGTGCGTGGTTTTCATCTACCCTCCAAAGCACAATATTACGATTATCGCCAACACCGTGATTTAATCGAGATCATGGATGGCGACTTTGACTTTGTTTCATTCGACTTAAATAAAATGTTTGGGCTTTTGGCAAAAAGTAATCCGACTGTTTTAGAGTGGGTACGTGCACATATAGTCTATTTTAATCAATTTCCTGAATGGGAGAAATTTAGAGATGGCTTACTTGAACGAATAGACTATAAAGCGCTGTATTATCATTACTTGTCGCTGGCGAAAGGCGGTATGCATGTCATGCAAACCGCAGATAACTTTACCTACAAAAAAGTGTTTTATTCTATTCGTGGTTTGATGTCAGCAGAACTGGCAACACAGCAAATTATGCCTGAACTCCAGATTACTCAGTTGTTTGATCAAATCGACGCTCATGATCCCTTACGGCATTGGGCAGAAGATTATTTAGAAATCAAAAAGCAGCAGAAAGAAAAAGCGCAATTACCTGTCGCGGAACAAGCGCAAATCTTACAACTGTTAGAAAATAAAATTGAGGCCTTAAATCTAAGAGCGATTGAACCGACCAATGATATTGAAAAATTAAAGCAATATCTCACCGAATATAGCTTTAATTTAAAACAACATTTTTATGGCTAAGGCTTTTACTCAATCAGAGAATAGTGACACTATGAAAACCCTTGCCTTTATTCATCGTAATGACACCCGCTTTGCGATAGGGGATTTTTATCCTGTACTTTCTGTATTTTCACACTATGAATTAGGCAATACCGTCTCTCCCTTTCTGTTATTGGATCATTTAGGACCTGGTGTTTTAAAACCGACCAATCTACGCAAAGGGGTGAGTGAGCATCCTCATCGTGGTTTTGAAACGGTTACCCTGATTTTTGCTGGTGAATTAGAACATCGTGACTCATCGGGTGGTGGTGGTATTGTTTCAGCGGGTGATGTGCAATGGATGACCGCAGCTTCAGGTGTGGAACACAAAGAGGTCTTTAGTGAGGCATTTTCAAAAACGGGTGGCTATTTTGAAATGGTACAACTGTGGGTGAATTTGCCTGCCAAAGATAAAATGAATCCACCACGTTACCAAAGTTTGCGAAAAGCCAATATTCCAGTGATTGAACTCCCGAATAGTGCTGGAACGGTACGGGTGATTGCTGGGAACTACCAAGGGCAATACGGACCAGCAAAAACGCATTCGCCACTTCAAGTTTTGGATATTGAAATCCAAGCAGGCCATAAGATCAGATTGCCTGCAGGCGTAGGAGAAACCACACTGATCTATTTACGAACGGGTAAGGCTCAGTTTCAAGCTGAAGATGAGATATTTGAAGAGCAAGGGCTTGCTGTGATGTCGAGTTTGGAACAAGACTTTGAAATAACGGCATTGCAACAGTGTAAATTGTTGCTGCTTACAGGCAAACCACTTCAAGAGCCAATCAATGGGCATGGGCCATTCGTCATGAACAACTACGCAGAAATTCTTGAAGCATATGACGATATTAAACGTGGCACATTTATCAAATCAACAGTGCGCGATGATGAATAAAGCAAACTGTGAGAATTACAATTTGCTTTGATAATTAATTTATCGATTGAGGTTTGTTTTTGAGTGTAATCAAGCCTTTGATTAGCAATGCAATCCCGATACCCACACATAATCCCATTAGGAACTTGCCAAATATACCCAAGCCCAATTCTTTATGGTTGGCTGAGCTAATCGCTTTCGCCGTATCTTCAGCCGAGGCGGTTGCATTGGCTTGACTATCCATCAATGCCACAAAGCCTGTATCTGTTTTACAGCTTCCTATGATAGTGCTTGAGTTTTCAGCATATTTATTTTGAACCAATTGTTCACATCGTGCCTGATCTTCAGCGCTAATTTTAGGTGCAGAACTGATAAAATAAAGTCCTCCACCCACCAACAATAAAATCACGCCAATAATGATCAGCGATATTGGATTTTTATTTTTCATTTAAATTATTTATATCCGCTTATACAGCATTTAGAGTAGCTTAAGAATAATAAATGTTCAACTTTCACTGAAAATTTGTCTGTGTTAGACTAGTAAAACTTAACCCTGTGTGTACCTCTGTGAGCTTTCTCATAGATTGGGTTAAGTTATAAATCTCACAAATATAGTTTCAGCAATTACTTTACCTATTGAATTAGACACCTTGTGAATACGGTGTTGAACTGCCTTTATTCAACGTAAATTCCACAATTTAATATTTATATTTCAGTGCTTGTCATTGGGCGAACGCTTATCTTTAAAAAGTAGTGTGAGCGATGCAAGCCAATAAAGATATGTAGAAAATAATGCAAAATTTAGTGCAAAAAGAACAAACTGCAAGTTTGAGTCGCGCTACGCTTATGTTTCCGTTGGCGTTGGTGTTATTTGAATTTTCAGTTTATATCGGTAATGATTTGGTTCAGCCCGCGATGCTCGCAATCACCAAAGAATTTGGTGTGAGTAGTGCATGGGCACCATCATCTATGTCATTTTATCTTCTCGGCGGGGCATGCGTCGCAGGGATACTCGGACCTTTGTCTGACCGATTAGGACGTAAGAAAGTTTTATTGTCAGGTGTTGCATTCTTTGTCATCACCTGTTTATTAATTTTACTCACCCACAATATTGAAAGTTTTCTTGTTTTAAGATTCTTGCAAGGTTTTGGTTTATCTGTGATCGCAGCAGTGGGTTATGCCGCGATTCAAGAAACCTTTGAAGAGCGTGATGCGATTAAAGTCATGGCACTGATGGCAAATATTTCTTTGCTTGCCCCTTTGATTGGCCCTGTTGTCGGCGCATTCCTGATTGATCATGTGTCATGGCACTGGGGATTTATTGCGATTGCCTTTTTAGCTTTTCTGAGTTGGTTTGGTCTAAAAGCCAAGATGCCAGCACGTACAAGCAGTATTCCCAAAAAACCGTTGAGTTATATTTGGGATGATTATATGCAAGTCTTGAAAAATAAGACGTTTATGGGCATGACCTTCGGCTTGCCGATGGTGGCGATGCCTTTGATGCTATGGATCGCATTGTCTCCAGTGATGTTGGTTGAAGAACTGGGGCTCAGCAGTATGCAATATGGTCTGGCGCAATTCCCTGTATTGGGTGGATTGATTCTAGGTAATATTGTGTTGATTAAAGTGATTGATCGTTTGCCACTGGGTAAAACAGTTTTAATTGGTTTACCTTTGATGCTGTTAGGTACCGCAATTGTGGTGGTCGGGATCATTTGGCGCGAATATTTTCTTCATTGCGTTATTTTAGGCATGACCTTGGTCAGCTTTGGTGAAGGAATTAGTTTTTCAGTGCTTTATCGTTTTGCGTTAATGTCATCTGAAGTTTCTAAAGGCACTGTCGCTGCTGCTGTTTCAGTGTTGATGATGTTCACGTTCTTCTTTGTGATTGAACTGATTCGAATTCTGTATGAGCATTTCCATCTCTGGGCTTATGCGTTGTCGTGTTTTGCGTTAATTGCTTTGTGGTTCACTATTCCACGTGGATTATTAAAAACAATTATGCAGCAACGTAAAGTAAATGGTGAGTTTTAAGCTCACTTGAGTTTCCCTCTCCTTGTAAAAGGGGAGGGAGCTTTGCTTCTTAAATAAAACAGGTTAAGGCTGTTGCAATGCTTTTAATTTATGATCAAAAACAAAAGGCCCAAAAGGTAAAATTGAAGCAATTAAACCTAAAATAAACATGTGAATGGACCACTTCTGTTTTCCACAGACAATCAATAACACTGCAAGAAAAGCAAGAAATAACACGCCATGTCCCATGCCAATATATTTCACATAAATAGGCGTATCCCAAATATATTTCAAAGGCATCGCAATAAAGAGAAGAAGGAGAAAGGAAATGCCTTCAAGAAAACCAACAATACGTAAAGATTTGATATTCATGGTCACTTAGTCAAATGAGAATGAAGCTTGAGTCTAACCGAATTATCTAAACGATTTGAAAAAAATAGTAAATAAAATCGATTCATTTAAATAGATTGAAGATCGTTCTGGAGAATAAGCTTTTAGTCTCCAGACCAGATATAGCTCAATATTTAAGATCGATTATTGTAATGCTTTGATTGCTGCATCCTGCTGTTGCTGTTCAAACTCAGTGATATAAACACACCCGATATAGGTTTTATGTTCACCTTGATCTACAACGGGATTCGATTCAGCCAAAGTCAGTTTACGCACAGATTTTTCGGTTTCTTTGGTCTCAAGATCTGTTTTTACAACTTTCTCTCCTGAAAAATACGGCATATCTTTAAAGAAAGGGTTTTGCGTGATTTGAAACTTTTTAGCGAGGTCTTTGGTATTCGCATGTTTTAAAACAGCCAACATTCCACCAGAAACCAAACTGATTTGATCTGTAGTTTGACCGAATACCGTAATCGGGACTTTACTGACATAGCTATATTCTTCACCTTGTTTGATCCAGCCATTCTTTTTCAGATCATCCTCAAATTCAAAACCTAAATCATAATAATTTTTCAGTGTCTTTTTACACTCTAAAAATTGCTGTAAGTCTTGATTAAATTGAGAATCTGCAAAAGTACTGGGCGCAGCACTGATGGTCAATGCAGAGAATAAAAACGTTAGGCAATGTCTAAGTTTCATGTGAAGCCTCTAAATGTCTAGTCATTCTTGCTATTTAATTTCTAATCGAAGTAAGGTTGTTTTTAGTTTTAACAACTCAGGTAAGGTTTCCAATAATAAACTGATTTGTTTAAGTACCAAAAGTAAATTATCTGACAAATTTTCTTGATCACTGATGTGCTGAATTTCAGTGAGCTTTGTTTCAATTAAGGCTTCATTTACAGCGATTTGGTTAAGCAAAACATCAGTTAAAGTATGTTTGCACCATAACATCAAATCTAAAATCTGCTGATCATGTACATGTTCACGATGGCTACCTAAAGCTGAAACATAACTGAGCTGGCTATGGCTATAGACCAAGTATCGAAAGGCATTGTGAATTAAATCCGGATTTGGATTAGGTTCAGCACTTAAACTGGAAATCATCGTGGATAATTCAATCTGTGCATTATGTGCTGCTCGGCGTGCTTTACGATAATCAATACTGTTGGTGCGGCCTTGTTGATATTGTTCAACAACCGCATCGAAATAGTCTAAGGTTGCTTTACTGCTTTTTCGGATATTGTTGGAAATATCACGGAAGTTCCAGTCTGGCCAAATAAAACTGACCGCAAACCATGCGATTAAACATCCCAAGAGGGTGTCGATAATGCGCGGTAAAATAATGGCATAGCCTGCGCCTTTTAAATTAAAGATCAACAAGACCATAAGCGTTGCCATTAAAGTCGCCATGGCATATTTTTTTGAGCGTAAGTAGAAAAAGTACACCCCAAAAATAATAGTGAGGAGCAATTGGCCTTCAATACTGGGGACAAAGTATAAAATCGGAATACCCAAAAGTACCCCTAATACAGTGCCTAGCGTGCGCAGTTTTAAACGGCTTTTGGTGGCAAAATAACTAATCTGGCATACAAATAAACTGGTAAGTAAAATCCAATAGCCGTTTTTGGCAAAGGGCAATAGCGAAATGGCATAGCCCACAGCAAACACAAACGCGATACGCACGGCATGGCGAAATAATGCAGAATTTGGGGTTAAATGTTGTTTAATCTTGAGCCAAAGGTCTGATAGATCATGGATATCATCATCCAATAAATTGAGATTATCTCGATGTTGGCTATAACTTTGTTGATAATTACGTTGTTCAATACTCAGATTAACAAATTGATCTTGCACATTTTTCAGATTGTTTAATACCAACAGTAAATTTTTTACTTCTAAATTATGTGGATTGTGTTGAATCCATTCCTGCATTGAGTTTTCTAAATGGGCTAAAGCAATATTGTTGTCTGTCTGCGTTTGAAATATTTGGCGCTTTAAAATTGCCTCGGCAAGTTGCTGGCAATTGCGCGCCTGCAAACGTACATTTTTCTGAATACGATAAATTAAATCTGTGCGGCTAAAGTTCTGGTGAATCTTTTCATAGTGCAAATAATTAGACGTAACTTGTTCATGAATATCTTGGGCCAGAAAATATAAATTAAGCCAGTAAATGGTGTTTTTATTGGCACGAGAGGCTTTTAATCGGGTCAGTAATGAGGCTTTGGTTTGGTTTAAGTTTTGTACCAACTGACTGTTTTGCAAAGAAAGATCATATAAAAGTTGCTCAACATTGTCGACATTATCAGGATCAAACAGTTTTGCTTTTGACATCAACAGCTCAGAAAGAAGATTAAAGCTATTGGATAAGTTGTCTTGTACAGCCTGTGTCGGTTTCAGTAGATAGAAAATGATAGAGGTCAAGCCATACCACAATGTGCCCATGACAAAATAACTGGGCTGTTGATACCACTCAGTATATTCACCTAAGCCAAACATGGTATAGATTGACAAGAGCACGGTACCAAATGAAATGGTGGCATAGCGTTGCCCCAATGCCCCCATTAAGATAAAAACTGCGCTGGACAGAGATAAGTAAATTAAAAATAAAAGTTTATAGGGATGTAAAAAATCTAAAATACTACTGACAGTAAAAAACAGCACACAAACCAAGCCAAGATTTCTTAAACGAATACTCAGTCGGTCATCAAAATCTGTGAGTGCTGTTGCAATTGCACCAAGCGTAATTGGAACAATGAGCTGTTCATAACCTAGAAAATACAGTCCAAGCGTTGTTCCAGTTAAAACAATCAAAATCTGTAGGCAATAAATCAAAGTTGAATTTGATTTTATATTTTGAAAGATTTGCTGATAACTATTCACAGTGTCAATTCAGTGGCTTGGGCGTTTCAATATTTTACTCGTTTCTGAAAAGGCGACACGATTTATTGCATATAGAAATGTAAAAAATAAACGGTAATATTCAACATTTTGTATACAGTTTAATCCTTACTTAAATGCTTAAAAAAACTCAGAATAAGCGATCAAATACTTAAAAATAGTAAAAATGTCAAACCAGCAAAACACTGAAATAAAACAACCTCGTTATCGAAATGCTGAATTAACAGAACGTCGTAATTTAAAAATGGCGGGTTCGATCCATGCCTATGTACGTGGCAATACGGCCAAATATTATGATTGGTTGAAGCAAGCTGAAATAAGTTCGATCCCACAGGGGCCAGCGATTTGGATTTGTGGAGATTGTCATACTGGGAATTTGGGTCCTGTTGCCAATGCTGAGGGTAAAATTGATATTGAAATTCGCGACCTAGATCAAACTGTGATTGGTAATCCTGCCAATGATGTTATCCGTTTAGGGTTATCCTTAGCCACAGCTGTACGTAGTTCAGATTTGCCTGGTGTGGTCACCGCGCAGATGATTGAAGCGTTGTATGCTGGTTATGTGCATGCTTTAGCACACAATGGTCGAGGGATTGATAAATTACAGCGACCAGTACTTGTGCATAGTGCGATGCAAAAAGCACTGAAGCGAACCTGGAAAAATTTAGCAAGAGAGCGTTTAGAAGGTCTAACGCCAGAAATAACCTTGGGTAAGAAATTTTGGCCCTTATTGAAAAAAGAACATCTCGAAATTCATCGTGTTTTTAATCAGCCTGATATTCAAGACTTGGTCACAATGATTGGTCAGCGTGATCAATCCGCTCAATTGAAAGTCATCGATTCAGCATATTGGATTAAAGGGTGCAGTTCTTTAGGCTTATTGCGCTATATCGTACTGATGGATTCATCGAATCATATTGTTAGAGATGGAAAAGGCCTGTGTTTAATGGATCTGAAAGAAGCCACAACAGCACTTGCACCACGTTATTCAAATACACCAATGCCAAAAGACAATGCGGCAAGAATTGTTGAAGGCGCAAGACATTTATCGCCATTTTTAGGTGAGCGGATGCGAGCAAGTAAGTTTTTAGATACTTCGGTTTTTATTCGAGAGTTATTGCCACAAGATTTAAAACTCGAAATAGAAGGGGTCAATGAAGTTGAGGCCAAAGACTTAGCTTTCTATTTGGCTTTTGTGGTTGGTCGGGCACATGCTCGGCAAATGGATGATGCAGTACGCAATGCTTGGGTAAAAGAGCTAAAACGCAATCAATCTAAAACCATTGATGCGCCATTTTGGCTATGGCGTAGTATTGTTGAATTGATGAGTGTACATGAGGCTGGTTATTTGGAGCATTGCCGCCGTTATGCGCTTTCGCATCTAAAATAAACACGATGTGGATAAGCGCATACTTATCCACAATTTGGGTCTGTTGAAAATTCGTCTATGTCTACGGCAACAAACCATTTATGAAAGGCCTACAGCCCCTAATGATTTAAATTATTGAATCACACCACAGGCAATACGATCTCCACCGCCACCCAGTGGTTTTGGATGGTCTGAATAATTATCGCCACCGGCATGAATCATAATGGCTAAGCCTTGAATATCAGCCAGTTTTAGACGTGGTGCAATTAAGGTTGTTTTAGCATTTCCATTTGAATCTACATTAAGTACAGGTAAATCGCCCATATGTCCATCATTGGGGGTACCATGTCCAGTTTTCTGTGGATTGAAATGACCACCCGCAGCTAAAGCAGCGCCCATTTTACCGTCTTTTTCAGCAGGGGCACATGAGCCTTTTTCATGAATATGGAAACCATGATAACCAGAAGGTAATTGGCTAAGTTGGGTGTTGATGGTTAAACCATTTGGAGAATCTTGCAAGCTCACTGTACCAATTTTTGCACCAATGCCTTGTGCAGAGACCGCATGCATATCCACTGTTTGTAGTGGTGTTTTAAGCTTAGGTTTGACCGTTGTTGTACTACATGCCGCTGTAAAAAGTGCGATACATGTACAAAGTATAGAAGTTTTAAAGAAAGTAGATGTCATCGAACGCATCCAAAGTATTTGATTATGATTAGTCACTATTCAAACAAAGCAAGGCCTGATAAACAATGTGAATTAAATGTCTGATTGTATGAATTTATTTAACAGTATATTTGATTGGCATTGATTATGCTGACTAAAAATAAATAAACAAAATAATCACGCAGAATATCTGTGATATATAGATCGCTATACAAGGTATATTCGCCAATTAAAGCTTATTGGCGAATATACGATTGACTCATATTGAAATTTTAATTGTCACTTGCCTGAATTGGGCTAAGGTTTTGTTGGTTGATCATCATCAATGTCATAGGCCATCGTGGCATCTGGCATTAGGATTTCTGGCTCAGTGGTTTCATGTAACCACTCACGCCAAATGGCCAAGAGAATTGCAAGAATGACAGGGCCAATAAACAGTCCAACCAGTCCAAAGCTCGCTAATCCACCAAGTACACCAAACATGATCAACAAGAACGGAATCTTGGTTGCACCTGAAATAACCAAAGGTCGAATCACATTATCAGCAGTACTGACAATACAAACACCCCAAGCCATTACACCGATTGCTTCCATGGTTTGACCTTGTGAAAACAGCCATAATGAAACTGCACCATAAGCAACTGGAGGGCCAAATGGAATCAGTGCCATCAAGAAAGTCACAATGGTGAGTACCATTGGATTTGGAACACCAGCAACAAAATAACTTACACCAGCAAGAAATGCTTGAGCAACCGCAGTTAAACCAACACCATAAACCACAGCACGAGTCGTTTCAGAAATGGTGTCAAGATAATGGTGAATACGTGGGCCAATTAACATTTGTAAGGCTTTACTGACTTGCTCCAAAATGGTTTGACCATCTCGATAGAAGAAGAATAAAGACATGATTGCAAAACCTAGCTTAACCAGATTTTTGGTAATTTCATTCAAGACGAATTTACCATAGTTCATATGGCCTTGAATCCATAGACCAATGGTTTGCGAAAGGCTGGTAGGATCAGCATTAATTTCACGTACAGTACGGCTGACTTCTTTGCCAATGATGGGGAGTTCACGGATAAAGTCTGGAACAGTCAAATGACCTGAAGATAATTGGCGTTGTAGGTCGAAATAAAGATTTCGTCCTTCATGTTGTAAAATAAAAATGGCAAAAGTCAGTGGAATTCCAACCACCAAAACCACCAGCGTAATCATGAGTGATGCACTGAGGGTTGGTCGATTCGAACCAAACATTCTTAATATGCGTTTGTACATTGGCCAAGTCATATAGGCAATAATACATGCCCATAACACAGGTACAATGAAGTATTTGAGAATATCGTAACCTAGAAAAATAAGGATAAACAATAATCCAAACAATAAGATACGTTGTAAGTTCGAAGTGAAATCTTGCACGAATTACTCTAAAAATTGTGAGTGATTGACTCAATATTAACTGAAAAATAAAGTGTGGCAAATTTTAACCCTACTTTATCTGATCTTTCTTGAATTGGTTTTAGAACCAATCGCTTGGATCGTCTATTAAAGCATCAAGTAAGGGTTGCCATTGTTCTTGAATGGTTAAAAAGTTCTTTTGGGTTTTATCAAAAACATTTAGACCTTGCATCGCCAATTGGCTATAGGCAGTACGTTCAGATATCCATGCAACAGGTTTTTGTTCGATTTTATCAAAGAATTGCTGAATATCTTTCGAGCTTGAGCTGTTGGCTTTCATTCGATTGGCAACCAGATATACAGAAACTTTACCTTTACGAATTTTTTTAATGTCTTGGATGTGTTTAAGGAAACGTCGGGTACTGTCGATATCAAAAAAAGAGGGTTGTAACGGAGTGACTACAGCATGGCACTCACTAATCAGTTGTTCAGCATGTTCACCAGTTAAAGCACCTGGTGCATCAATCACTAAATAATCTAAGTTTTTAGGTGCATCTCCAATTGATTTTTCATGACGCCAATCCAGACTTTGAATTGTTGCTGCAGTGTCAGGACGTTGCTTTAACCATTGCAGTGCAGATTTTTGTCCATCTGCATCAGCCAAGGCCACTTTATAGCCTTTTTGTGCAAGCGCCGTCGCTAATGTTATTGCCGTAATCGTTTTCCCACAACCGCCTTTCAAATTTGCAACAAGTATTGTTTTCATGATTGATCAATTAAGTCTGTAAGCTAACCTTCACCTTACTTTAGCATTAATTTTTAGCATATAGGTTATACATGACAAAACTTTAGTAGTTGTTTACATTGTGCAAGATATCGAGTTAAAGGAAAAAGCATGTCCATCTGGATGGCGATGTTAATTGGTGCATGTATTGGCATCGTTTTAACCACAATCGTGTTATCAAGTACGCGTAATGGCAAAATCAAAGCAGAGTATGAACAGTATATTGCTGAGTTGGAATTAGAGCATCAGCAGGCTTTAGCAAGCGCACAAAAGCGTAGTGTAAATACCAGTCGTGCTGTGCTGAAAGGCAAAATGGCGGAACAACTTGCACCAATCATGCCTGAGTTTCGTTATTTACCCAGTGATGCCAAGTTTTTAGGTGATCCTATTGATTATGTCGTGTTTGATGGCTATACCGATTTTCGAGATGGTGAAGGTTTGGCTGAAGATATTGAAGTGGTGTTGATTGATATTAAGAGTGGTGGGGCACGTTTGACCAAAGGGCAACAAGCGATTGCCCAAGCAATTCAAGACGGACGAGTCCGCTTTGAAACGATTCGGATTGATTTTGAAGATTAGAAGGTTGAAGTGTTGTTGCATCGGGTGTGTAGATTTTTAGCCTAAATCAAAAACCAAGGTCCTTTTCGACTTTGCTTTAGATCAAGTGAAAAGGACACTGTTTTTAAATTGTGGGTGAAAGTCGAAACGATCTTGTTTTAAACGGGGATTGAGTGAGGTTAAAATTTCTCTATCAAATTTTCTATTCTATTCAATGGCGCAAGCTTAAAGCTTGTGTGCTCTGGCCATAAACATACGTCGTCCAATTTTTGGCAGATCCTCAGCATCAAAATAATATTTTTCAGAAAACTTAAAATTGGCGTTTAAAAGTTCAAGTTCGATATTACGGTTTAAGTGACATCCATCAGCAATAACTTTTTGTATAGGCGTTAAAATATCTTGCAATTTTTTTAAGGTGTTATTGTCATGATATTGAACGTGTTCAATTAGATGCAGTGTCCCTTGAGGTTTTAAAACGCGATAAATTTCTTGAATGGCTTTGTCTAAATTGGCAATGCTACACATGGTCCATGTACTGACGATATTTTCGACTGAATGATCTGCAAAAGGCAGCTTTTCTGCGCTGGCTTGAATATGTTGTACATGAAAGGGCGCATCAAATACCCGTTTTTGAGCAAGTTGATAGACATCTCGGTTTGGCTCAAGCGCATACACTTGATCAACCTCTTGGTAAAATGGCAGGTTTAAACCCGTACCAAAACCGATTTCTAAGACTTCACCTCGAACTTTTCCAAGTAATTCTGCACGTCCATCCATCATGCTGGGTGTTTGCATCACTTGATTGAGCAAATGCGGGAAAATACGTTGTTGGTAAAATTTATAAATCATCATTGTATGCAATTATAGGAATATAAGCTAAATTCTAACCAAAGCCTGCTTTGAATATAAGACAAAAATAGGACGAAATCTCTGTATTTTGTTACCGAAACTCGATTTTTATTTTAAGTTTTTATATTAATACTAGGATTATAGATTTTGTACAATTTTTAAGTGTGGTTTGAGGAGCATGATATGAATAAAAAGTTAATCTGTGCAGCGTTGATGGCACTGAGTGCTTTTCAGGTCTATGCCTTTCAATCTACTGATTCTTCTAAAGTTTCAAAAGCCAACCCAGCATTTAATATTGCCAATGGTTTAGCACCAATCGACCAACATCAGAAAATTTCCGTTTTGGAACCTTTTCATGGTGAATTTCGGATCCTCGGTTCAAAAGAATATAAGGATGATGAGCAAGCAAAATTTTCTCCAATTGATTATGCGGTAACTCGCGGTTTATTTACTGAGCCTGAAATTGCCCGTCAGATTTCGATCAATCAATATGATCGTTTCTTAAATTGGAAAATGGCTCGACCACCAATTCCTGCTCAATTGGCAACTCAATTGGTCAGTAATATGCATATTATTCCCGCTAATCCTGAAATTGCTCAACAAATCAAACAGGTAAAGCGTGGTGATTTAGTTCGTTTAACTGGTGATTTGGTTCAAGTGAATGATAAAGATTTGGTGTGGAAATCAGCTTTGGATTGGAATGGTGTTGGTGATGGAGCGTGTAAACTGATTCGGGTGAATTCTATTCAGTGGTTGGAAAAGCAAAATATCTAAATTCAAATTGAGCCACATCAGAGAAGATGATAAGGTTTGCTATAATTTTAGCCAGTTTGAATCATAAAGAGTGTGATAAATGAAAGGTTTAGTGGGTTTTACTTTGTTGGTTTGCAGTTTGGGCTTAGTCGCTTGTCAAAGTTCAAGTCCTACAGTGGAAGGTAAAACACATGAGTATACATTGAAACAAAAGTGCCCAACTTTGATGGATATGAAAGTAGGTGAAGTGCTTGTATTCAATGCACCTGAAAACCCAAGCACAGGTTATCAATGGCAGTTATTACAACCACTTAAAATATTTAAAACTGAAGAAACCTATTTGCAAAATGATAATGAAGAGGGAGCAGTGGGTGTCGGTGGCACCAAGACTTTCCGTTTTAAAGCTGAAAAACCAGGACAAGATTATATTGAATTGGTGCATGTTCGTTCATGGGAATCTTCAAAACAACCTGATCAACAATGGCGTTGTCGTATTCGGGTTTCTTAGGATTTCACTTTAATTGTACTGGTTTAAACATGATTAGCGATTCTTCTCTTGTGCCATTTGATCTGGCACAAGAGAAGATTAAAGCATTAGTTTTTTATTTTTTATCGGTCAATTGTTTCCAGTGATCAAGTTGCTCATCAGCGCTTAACATTTCTCCCATACCTTTGACTGCATCACTTGGATTTTTCAGTTCACCATCTGCAGATTGTTTTTTCTCATCATAGACTTTGGCTTGATTTTCCCAATATTGATAGCGTAACCCTTGAATATAGCGTCCTTGTTCGGTTTTTAGATCCAGTTGTTTAAGCATATTCAGCGCAGATTCAATGCCATCACGTTTGAGCTGACGATCTATTTCTTCGGTAAGAGTGCCATCTGTTGCACGTTTTTTTAGGTCAGCTTCTAAAGCATTATTATTTTCGGTAAATTTCTGATCATATTCTTCAAGTAATGCGATATCGTGAGCATCATCGGGTGTACTTGGAAAGCTTTTAATCGGTTTGGTTTTCAATTGATCCATGATCTCTTGAGAGGCATCTTTAGGTTCAGATGAATTGTTTTGCTGTGGGCTATCTTTAGGAGAACATGCTGCCATGAAAACGACGGATGTAAGTAAACCTGAAAGGAGTAAAGGGCGAAGTATTAAATTCATGATAAACATTCCTCATTAAAGCGTTTCGATTAGCGCAGTTTCCTAAAGTTATAAACATAGGTGACATAAGGGAAGTCTATTTCATCTTGCGCATGTTTACCCGTATATTCCAAGACAATATGTTCGAATTTGTGTTTCAGCGTGAGTTGCTGTTGTTCTGGCATCGCTGCAATAAAACTGGTGGATAACAAGCGTTTGCTGACCACGTTTTCCACGGTTCCAGTTTGTACTTGTGAAAAAACTTTGGCTGTTTCAAGCTGGAATAAAAATTGATTTTCAAACGCCAATTTCCATTGCCCACTATGGTAACGTGGTGTGTCTCCTTCGATCGTCGCGAGCAGATCTGCCAATGCTTTAACCCAGTCTATCGTCTCATCGCGCTGGTTCCAGATCAAACCAAGATGGCCCTCAGGTTTTAAAATGTGGTGAATTTCATTCAAGGTTTCAATATTGGCAAACCAGTGAAATGACTGCGCGCACAAAACAGCATCAATACTTTCAGATTCTAACGGAATTTGATCACTCTTTGCTTGAAGCGTTTGTACATCAGGATGTACTATTTTCAATTGTTCCAACATTTCTGTGACGGGCTCGACAGCAATAATATTGGGCGTTGCTTGTTTGAGGTAAGGGAGAAATTTTCCAGTACCTGCACCTAAGTCAACAACGCTTGAATCTGGGCCTAGGGCTAAATCTTCTTTTAACCATTTGACCACGTCTTGTGGATAATTGGGTCTGACTTGTTGATAAAGTTCAGCAGCAGTACTGAAGCCTTTTTGAGCAGCAGGATGTAGGGAATGTGTCATATTTTGCGCTTTTTTATCTGACTAGACTCTATAAAATATGACACTTGAAGCAATCAATAGGCAAGTGCCTATTTATTTAATTTCAGCCAATGATAGAGCTAGTGCTCGGTGTGCGAATGGATAAGCAAATAATTTTTGAAGATGATCATATTAGAGCAATCTATTTACAAGGCGATTCTGACACTTTAGTCCTGTCATTTGGTGACTTGATTTCTAGAGCTAAAGGACTTTCCATCAATGCTGAAAAGTCTTTGATGAAATATAACTATGCCGTGGTCGGGATTATGCCAAAACAGAAGTCTTGGTTTCCTGCCTCAAGCATGGCTGCATTGTTAGAGCACTTAGATCCCATTTTAAAACAATTTAAAAATATCGTGGGTTATGGCGGTTCGATGGGTGGCTATGCGGCAATCAAATATGCCAAAGCTTTAAAAATGAATCGTGTTGTTGCCATGGTTCCGCAATATTCTATCGACCCTTTAGAGGTTGAGGACAAGCGTTATACAGATTTCTATGATGCTGAATTAAATGTGGATATGCGTATTCAGGCACAAGATATCGTTGCAGACTGTGAATACATCATTGTTTATGACCCTTATTTTGAAAATGATAAAGAACATTATTTAAAAATTAAGCCATTGATCCCTCAATTGCATACGTTACATTTACCGTATACTGGTCATGATGCGATTGCAGTTTTAGCCAACTCTGCGTTACTACATGATTTTATTGAACGTGAATACGATCAAACTTATTTTTATAAGCAGATTCGTGAAGTAAAGAAAAACAGCAAATTTTATTATCGAAGTGTGATTGCTCACTTATTGGGGACACATAACGAGGCTTTGGGTAAAATTCTAAAAGGTACAGATATCCAACTGGATAGTACTTTCTTTGATGCCAGTTTAAAGCAGACCATTACGCGTATTTTATTGACCAATAAACGAGTAGATGAGCAAGATTTGCAGAAACTGGGTATTCAAGTCAATTTTGCTTTTGAAGATAAAACGCAGCTACAAGACAGTTTTGGCAATATTTTAGTATTTAACGTGATCACGCAAAAGCTAGAAAGCTATGATCAACAAGTGATTGATGTGAATGGAAAATACATTATTCCATTGCATGTTGAAAACAATGGTTTGGCACAAGTCGAGATCAAAAAGCAGACCTATTTGATTTGTATGAATGATCGCCGTGTGACCAAATTATTTAAGCAAGATGAAGCTTTGTCTTTGGATATGAATCCAATTGTGATTAAAAAAACCACTGACTTTTATGTGTTGACCTATAAAAACTTTTATATGAGTTGCGATATTCAAGGTTTGGTGAGTTTTGATGATGAAAGCTTAAATGAGTTTTGCCACTTTAAGGTTGCTTAAAGTCAGCGGTTGAGCTGAAACACCATTTGGTGTCTAACGATTTCACATTTGAGCTATTTAAATAGACAGATATGGCTTTAGTTACATTGCTTTAAATAGGCGATTGGAAATAAAGCGGTATATTTTTTAAATTCATTTTGAACGTCTAAATCACTGACTTTATAGACTTCGCTGGAATGTTGATAAACATCAGTCACTGCTGCCAGAGAACCTTCTTCACCGTCTTTATAATGATAACGGAAGGTTTTTTGCGTGGCATGGAGCAGTTTTTGCTTCATGGGTGGTTGATGAAGGAAGGTATAATTAAACACACGATTTTCCATTTCCAAATAATATCGAGCTTGAATACGGCAACCCTGATTTAATTTAATCAGTTTAAATTCATTTCCCTCAGAACTTCTAAACTCAGCTTCGTCTAAGTTATTTATTGATTGTAAAACATATGCTTTTGCATAGACTGGCGAATATAAGCTAAAACCAAGCAGAGCGAGCATAAGTGACGAATAAGCTGTCCAATTCATTGTAAGGTCTTTTTGTTGATTGTTTAACTCACTATAAGGCGTAATCAGGTGTTTTAAAATATAAAAGATCTATGCTAGAGGTCTCTATCAACTCATAAGACGAAGATACCAGTTATCAAGTTTAGAACCTACGATTCGCTCGTTTAAACGTCCCAAAGTCATTAAAACGGACCCCATTTTCTTGCATCACTGGATAGCAGTCTTGAGCAATGGCTTGACGAATATAAAATGGATCACGTACAACAAAATGGTGAATGGCATGTGTGCCAGCAAAATTAAAACAAAAGGCCTGTAAAGGTTTCATCCGCCAATCTGTCCAAACCTGACATTGCTGAACGATATTGCCATCTTCAACATCGCCATAATAATGCATATTGGAACTGGTAAAATGTAGACTTAAGGTGCGTAAGAAGTTTGGTGCTGCAATGCTAACGGCATAAAACTTTGTAGTTTTGTCTGCAAGTCTCCATAAGCTATTTTTAGGTTGCGCTATGCCTGTGGCTTTCATTGCCAATTTGGCAACATTGATCAATAAGAAACCATGCCATAGGGCATAATGAATATGTCCAAAGGGTGCATAACTCGCAGAAAGCTTTGCTTTTAATTTGAGTTTATCGGCTTGGGATAAATGCTTCTGCGCATGAATATAACGTTTAGTGGTTTTCATCATGGTGATAGGGCGTAAATAGATTGCCAGCATATTGTCACCAGTCATCAGCAAGCGTTTTAAGCCCCATTGATCACCATTGTTAATCCCACGTTCTTCTAAATCTGTTTTGGTACCCGATGATTTGTGATGATGTAAATGTACCTCGCGACGTATCCATGGATTTACGGTACTTGGGCGAAATGCATAAACAGCTGCCAACATAGCATCATTGATTTTTTTGTTTTTACGGTAATACATTTGGTGAATAAGATCATGCTCTAGTTCGTGTAAGAGAGACATCCAAAATGCAGAAAGCGGAATTGCCACGTACCAAGGCATTTTCCCACGAGTGTATTGTGTTATATTGAAAATAATCCCTGTTACAGCTGTTACAAGGATGGCTAGGCCAATTTGGTCTTGGTGCTGAACCAGCCAAGGATGACGTTCACGTAATTGATTTCCAGCTTCCATAATTGCTTTACGAATTCGGTGGCTACGTTGTTCATCTTCTGGATCAGCAAAAAGTTTAGTTTTGCTTTGTATGGACATTTGTACATCGGAAAGGGGTAAATTCATTTTCGGTTTCCTCTATATTTTTGTAGTACGACAAGGAAGTTTTTTAAAACCAACATTTGTTGGTTTTTATGAGAGATTATCTGATGATTAAAATAACGTCAACGTCAGTTTTAAAAAAAATGACGAAAAAGGTGAGCCAACCAAAACAAGAACGTTCCCAAAAAAGAATGGATAAGATGCTGGCAACCACGCAAGAGTTACTGTTATCCATTGGAATTGAAAAGATTTCGATTCCTGAAATTGCCAATGCATCTGGCGTTCCGCGGACCAGTATTTATCAGTTCTTTCCGACGAAATACGATATTTTCCGTCATATTGCACTGACGCATTTAAATGATTTAGTCAAACAACTCGGACAGGCTGCTGTTCGAGTGTTGACGGAAAATCCAAATGCAGCCATAGAAGTATACGGACAGCTACTCTCTGAAAGTATGATTCGTACCACAGCCAAATATTTTAATGAATCTGAAACAGCAAGCTTGTTGATTTTAAGTGGACCTTTTACCCGGCAAGCTTATTTGGAATACCAAATAGAATTAAAAAAGGTCAGTCATGGTGTCCGAAAAGCACTGGAAATGATTAACGTCGATGAATATGTACCACAGGAGCCTGATACATTGACGATTTTAATGGAATTGGTTTTTACTTGTATGAAGCATGGCTATTACAACGAAAGCTATATTTCTGAAGCCATTATTCAAGAGGCCTACCGTATGACCAATGCATACTTATTGGCTTTAAAGAATAATTCTTTTGGTTTCCCAGAAGCATCTGCTTCATAAGTGTAAAACTGGCTCTTTATCATTAAGGAAAAGCAATGAAAGCTGTATTTTTAGATTATGAATCTTTAGATAAACAAGATTTGGATTTTAGTCAGTTAAGTGCAGCTTTTGATGACTTAATACTTTATCCATCGACCACAGCAGAACAAGTTCTAGCGCGGATTCAAGATGTAGACGTGGTGATCAGCAATAAAGTGATTGTGAATGCTGAGGCGATGGAACAATGTAAAAATTTAAAATTGATTTTGATTTCGGCCACGGGGACCAACAATATTGATTTAGATTTTGCGCTATCAAAAGGTATTGTGGTGTGTAATTGTCAGGGCTATGGCACATCTGCAGTTGCCCAACATACACTGACGTTAATGTTGGCATTAGCAACATCTTTACTTAAATATGAGTATGCAGTTAAACAAGGCGAATGGAACAAGTCGCCAATTTTTTGCTTACTGGATTTTCCAATAGTTGAATTATCTGGGAAAACCCTTGGCATCATTGGTTATGGGGAGCTTGGCCAAGCGGTTGCCAAGTTGGCAGAAGCTTTTGGAATGAAAATTTTGGTCGCATCATTACCTAATAGACCAACGCATAAGGATCGGACACCTTTTGTCGAGTTGCTTACTCAAGTCGATTTTCTTTCTCTGCATTGTCCTCTAACAGATGAAACACGTGATTTAATTGATAGCCAAGCATTTGATAAAATGAAAAAATCTGCATTTTTAATCAATTGTGCCCGCGGTGGTATCGTTAATGAACAGGCTTTGGCCGATGCATTAAGACAAGGCAAAATTGCAGGTGCGGCAACAGATGTGCTTTCTATTGAACCACCGACACAAGGTAATGTTTTACTTGCACAAGATATTCCAAACCTGATTATTACACCGCATAGCGCGTGGGGCAGTGTAGATGCACGTCAACGTATTGTGAATCAAATGCTTGAAAATGTTGAGGCATTTAAGCAGGGTAAAGCGATTCGTCAGGTGAATGGCTAAAGAGCTGAGTGAAAAAGCACAATGAAAAAAGCTGCAATTAAAAAGGCATATTTAAAAAAACACCGTTAAATAGCTATATTCGTTTTATTGCTATCACCTTGAGCATAGGTAGCGCAAGCTGTGGAGATCGACGGATTAAGTGTGTTTAGCTGCTTATCTTGGTACACCAACCTCATCATCTGTTGAGCTTTGCGTATTGGTTGAGTTGGTGTCTTTTGAGCCTGTGGTATTGGCGTTGACATCATGCTCTTGGTTCTCGATTGGTAATGACTGTTTTTTAATTTCAGGTTCTTCTTGCGCATTGTTGGGTAATTGATTTTGAACTGCGGGTTGAACAGGTTGTGTGGTGATCGGCGTATTTTGAACGTTTGCTGTAGTTGCAGCAGTTACAGCATTCGCCGTATTGGGTGTGGTCGAAGATTGGCTTAAGCTGCCTTGTTCAATCGGAACATTTAAATTGGTTTTACCCATCACTCGATCTTTGGTTTGCTCAACCTTTTTTACAGCAGTATCGATGCCTTGGCGAGTACTATCACGAGCCTCAGTGGCTTTTTCAGTAGTATATTTTTTTGTATTTTCAATGGTTTCATCCAAAGACGGTTTAATTTTTTGAATCCCTTTTTCGGTCGCATCACCTACTTTTTCAGCGGTATTCTGTACAGCTTCACCGGTCTTATGTGCCAATACTTTAAAAATATTTGGATTATCACCATATGGCTGGGTTTGATTTTGAGTATTGGTTTGCGCATAGAGTGATGGTGTTGCAAGTATTGCAGTGATCACACATAGACTTTTGATCATCTTCATGATGTTTTGATCCCTTTATGATGATTGTAACGATTCGCTCAGTGCTGAATGGGATTATCATACTGTTTTATTTAGATAAAAAGTAAAATGGAAAGAAAAATCCTACAGCAAGAAAACATATGTATACATTGCATATCAAATTACTGGCAGATGTATAAGAAAAGCTCACCTAAGTGAGCTTTTCTTGATTGGCGATAAATTTAAATTATTTTGTAGCAACTTTGGCATCTGTAGATACTGCTACTTTAGCGCTACCTACTGGTGTTTTCACATGGGTTTGTGAATTTACTTTTGCACCTGTATTTGCTGGTTTTGGTTTAACTAAATCTTTGGTTTTTTGCCAAGTTTTACTTGTTGCTGATTTAGTTTTGTCTTTCACTTTAACAGCAGCTTCTTTGGTGTTATGACCCGCCTCAGAACTTAGCTTCTTGGTATTTTCCCACGCACCTTTCGTTGCGACTTTACCTTTGTCTATGCCTGTTTCCACACCAGTCCCGACTTTATCAGCAGCATGTTTAGTGCCGTCCCATGCGTCTTTAGATACATCACGGGTTTTATCGACACCTTTTTCAACACCCGTACCGACTTTATCAGCAACATTTTTAGTGCCATCCCATGCATCTTTAGACACATCACGGGTTTTATCGACACCTTTTTCGAGACCTGTACCTACTTTAGCAGCAGTATTCTTAGTGCCATCCCAAGCGTCTTTAGACACCTCACGGGTTTTATCAACACCTTTTTCGAGACCATTACCTACTTTATCTGCTGTGTTATGGATACCTTGACCAATGTTGCTAAGAATACCTCCATTGGTTCCGACTTCAGCAGAAGCATTTGCACTTACATCTGTATTGGCAAAAAGAGGAGAGCTGGCAAGAAGTGCTGTGGCGATCACTGTTGTTTTAAGCATTTTCATAATTAGTTTTATCCTGTACCTGAATGAGTTCAAGTTTGAGTGTTGCCTATATTAATGTGAAATATGTATAAAAATAGCCTTTGAGATAAAACAGCAACAGCTTATCTACAGAGTTTTAACAATAGTGTAAGAATTGTGAATGAATGTTACGAATAGACGTGTTTGGAAGACTTGGGCATTTTTATTTTTTAAATTCTGATGCTTATAAGAATATCAGAATGATGATAAAAGCATTTTCTGTAAGAATCGCTAGCTTGTTATTAAAACAAAAACGACATAAGATTTGGGTTAAATTGTTGGTTTAATCATCATAATGAAAAATATAATAATCTTGATATTTCTCACTTTTATATTGAGTTTAAAACCCAGTTTTGCCTGTGGCTGTGGTGATGAACTGTCTTCCAGCCATCAAATAATAGGTTGGGGTGTGGTGGGCGTGGTATTTTTAATTTATTTGATTCCAAGCTTTTATTTTGCAAAATATTTTAAGAAATATCAGCTATCTATTGGACATCTGATTTTGCCTCATGTGCTGATGATTGCGATGCTCTACGCAATGATGAATTCTTTTAAATTGGGTTTAAATCCAATTTATTATTGGTTTGCTGATTACCTCTCAAATAGTTTCATATTTGCTGCGATTGGACTCATTGGTGCCCTTGTTTGGATTTATCCCATGATTTATGTGGCTAAAAGAGCGAAATAATTTTGCATTTAGCCCTTTTAGCTTCGACGACGTATCAAAGTGAAGTGCCGAGATTAATTACATTTTTCCAGATTTGATGTTTTAAAGTTGTTTTTAAGTGAGTTGAAGTTTTTAAGCTTTTCAGCATCTTTTGGGTCGAAAACAGTTTGTTTATTTTCGACTTCAGCATCTACATTTGAAAATGCAGAGATGAGCTGCTCACCTTTAAAAATCCAATGTTCTGTGGCTTTGCCCGTTTCAAAGTTGCCAGTAAATTCGATGACACAGTTGTCTGTTTGTTTGATGAGTTTGGCAAGGTTATGTTTTGTGCTTGGTTCAGCAGAGATATTTTTATGTTGTTCTAAAATAGTTGGAGTGTTTGGATTGGTGGGTGTGGTTGAGCAGGCGGTGAGGGCGATCGCGATTAAAGGTACAGATAATAATGTTTTAGAATTCATATGCTTTTGATCTTAAACTTAACTTGATCAATTGAGTCTATACAATGTATTGGGGATATTTGGTTTTAGATTGTTAATTTTTATTGTTATGTTTTCATTTATTTATACGTTTTGGAAAGCGGAGACAAAAAATAAACCCGCTCGAAAGCGGGTTATAATTTATGTTTTTATTTAGTGCTGTAACACCGAAATATCAGCAACACTTGTAAACAAGTCACGTAACTGTGCAAGTAAACGTAAACGGTTTGCTTTGAGTTCTGCATCATCTGCCATGACCATCACATTCTCAAAGAATGCATCAATCGGTGCACGAAGCGCAGCCAACTTAGAAAGCGCAGTGGTGTAGTCTTTCGCACCCAAAAGTGGTTGAACCGCAGGTTTGATATTTTGAATCTCGGTATAAAGCGCCTTTTCAGCATCTTCAACTAATTTAGCTTCAACAATCTCACCTGTAGGTGCAGCTTCTTTTGCCAAGATATTGGCAACACGCTTATTGGCAGCAGCCAAAGCAGCAGCTTCTGGCAAGTTACGGAAATGATTTACCGCTGTCACACGCTTATCAAAATCAAGAGGTGATTTTGGAGAAAGTGCTTGAACAGCCTGAATCACATCAACCGCAACGCCTTGGTCTTCGTACTTAGCACGGTAACGACCTTCAAGGAATGCGACAGCATCGGTTAAAGTCTTCGCATGATCTTTCAATACATCGCCATAAGCAGCCAAAGCAAGCTTGATCAGTTCTTCAATTGAAACATCAAGATTATTTTCAGTCACCAAACGCAAGATACCAATCGCAGAACGACGTAAAGCAAATGGATCTTTCGAACCTGTTGGTGCTTGACCAATCCCGAAAATACCTGTGAGGGTATCTAAACGATCAGCAAGGGCAATGGTTGTACCTGTTTTTGTTTTTGGTAGAACATCGCCAGCAAACTTAGGTAAATATTGCTCACCTAAAGCTTCTGCAACTTCATCATTTTCGCCTTCAATACGGGCGTAATAAGTTCCCGCGATTCCTTGAAGTTCAGGGAATTCACCGACTAACTCTGAAGTTAAGTCACATTTTGCAAGCAGTGCAGCTTTTTCAGCATCAGTAGGATTTGCACCCGTGATTGCAGATAACGCCACAGCCAATTTTGCAATACGTTCAGACTTGTTCCAAAGTGTACCCAATTGTGCTTGGAAGACCATATTGGCTAATTTTTCTTTACGAGAAGCAAGCGGTTGCTTTTGATCTTGTAAGAAGAAAAACTCTGCATCAGATAAACGAGGACGTACAACTTTTTCATTACCCTCAATGATTTGAATTGGATCTTTAGACTCAATATTGGAAACAGTAATGAAATAAGGCTGTAATTTATGTGCTGCATTGACCAAACAGAAATACTTCTGGTTGTCTTGCATCGTGGTAATCAAAGCTTCTTGAGGTACAGCAAGGAAACGTTCTTCAAAGCTTGCACGTAGCGCAACAGGCCATTCAACCAATGCAGTCACTTCATCACGTAGGTCGGCAGGAACGATGGCAATCGCATTGACTTCATCAGCCAAAGCTTTAACTTGTTGGTCAATGATTGCTTGACGCTCTTCAAAAGAAGCTACGACATGTGCTGCTTTTAATTTCGGCAAATAATCATCTGAGTTTGTTAATGAAATCGCTTCAGGGGCATGGAAACGATGACCATAGGTCAGATTACCCGCTTTATGATCCTGAATCGTTGCATCAATCACATCATTGTCTTTTAACAAGACGACCCATTTCACCGGACGAACAAATTCAGTACGGCTTGCAGCAGAACGCATACGTTTTGCGATGGGTAGATTATCCAGTGCTGTTTGTAAAATTTGTGGAAGTAAAGCGTCAAGACTTTGGCCTTTCACATCTTTTAAATAACAAACTTTTTCAACTTTACCTGCTTGGAAAGTTGATACTTGATCCGCAGTAATGCCTTGACCACGCATAAAGCCTTCCAAGGCTTTGGTTGGTTTGCCTTCTGCATCATAAGCAGCTTGTAGGGCAGGACCATCAAAACGCTTTTGAGTGTCTGCTTGTGCACCATCAACATTAACAATTTTTAATGCCAAACGACGTGGTGCTGCATAAGCTTCAATTGAATCAAATGCTAAACCTGCGTCTTTTAAACCTTTAACCGTTTCAGCTTGTAACGCATCACGTAAGGTCTTTAAGCTTTTAGGCGGTAATTCTTCACAGCCAAGTTCGAATAAAACTGTATGTTTAGACATTATTTATTCTCCTCAGCTTTTGCTTCTGCTTCAACTTGTGCCTTTAACTGTGCAAGCACTTCGTCACGTAAATGCGGTTCAGCCATTGGGAAACCGAGTTTGGCACGAGCGGCCACATAACTTTGTGCAATAGAGCGTGCCAAAGTACGCACACGTAAAATATAACGTTGACGCTCAGTGACAGAAATAGAACCACGTGCATCGAGTAAGTTAAAGCTGTGTGATGCTTTGATGACTTGCTCATATGCTGGAAGTGGAAGTTCCGCTTCCATTAAACGGGTTGCTTCAGCTTCATAAAAATCGAAGAGTTCAAACATTTTTTCAACGTTGGCATATTCAAAGTTATAAGTCGATTGCTCTACTTCATTTTGATGGAACACATCACCGTAGGTGACTGTACCAAATTGACCTTTGGTCCAAACCAAGTCATAAACTGAATCGACGCCTTGTAAGTACATTGCCAGACGTTCAAGACCGTAAGTGATTTCACCTGTGACTGGGTAGCATTCAACCCCACCAACTTGTTGGAAGTAAGTAAACTGAGTTACTTCCATACCGTTTAACCACACTTCCCAGCCTAAGCCCCAAGCACCTAATGTTGGCGATTCCCAGTTGTCTTCTACAAAACGAATGTCATGTGTAAGCGTGTCAATACCAATCGCTTCTAAAGAGTCTAGATACAGTTGTTGGATATTGTCAGGGTTCGGTTTAAGCACCACTTGGAATTGATAGTAGTGTTGTAAACGGTTTGGGTTTTCGCCGTAACGACCGTCTTTAGGACGACGTGAGGGTTGAACGTATGCTGCGTTCCATGTTTCTGGCCCAAGCGCACGTAAGAATGTTGCAGTGTGGAATGTCCCTGCGCCCATTTCCATATCGTAAGGCTGTAACACCACACAACCTTGTTCAGCCCAGTAGTTTTGTAAGGCAAGAATTAAGCCTTGGAATGTATCAATATGCGATATGGCGCGACTCATGCAGCATCCACTATAAGTATTAGAAAAAATTGGTTCTAAGTATAAGGATTTTGGGGAGGTGTGGCAAAGGTTAGTCTATAAATATTGATTCTTATCGCAGATCAACTTATGTACATTTTTTCAGATTTTCTTTTGAGATAAAACTTTTCATTTCTTTGGCCTCTTTTCTTATTTTCATTTCCTCAATGTGCTCTTCAATTTTTGCATCTGAAGCATCGCTATTGATTACGGGTTCCGAGCTTGAATTTTCAGATATTAAAATGAGATCGTCCCTAAAAAAAGCCCAATCTTTTTCTATTGTTGGTGTATTTTTAGAAGTGGTTTTTGCTTTTAAGATACAGATTTTATCTTTTTTAATTAGGGTAAGTTCAAGTGTGCTTGATGGTTCACCCGTCATTGCAATTTGCTTTGCTTCTAAAATTACAGGTTCATTTGATGTACTACATGCAGCAAGGAAAAAAGAAGAAGTTAAAATGATGAAATAGGTTATTTTATTCATTGGTAAAATTAAATAAGTTAAATTATATATTTGATATTAACATAAAAAATTTATATTCATGAACTTTATAAAGGTAAATGGCGCTACAAAAACTGAATGTCGGAAGTTCATCATGACGATGTCACAATGCTTTATTCAATGTTAAGTAAATGAATTATTTAGAAATCATAGGGGCGAATTTAGAGGATAATAAAATGCACAAAATCATTATTGGGCTGTAGCAAAATTAGAAAGGGCTAATTAAAACTTAATTTTCAAACTGCAGGGTTTTTCAATGTTAGCGGTTCTTGTCAAAATATTGAATAATTTGTTTTAAAATAAAATTAACTAATTGAATTATTTTATATATAATTTGAAAAATACTTTTTTAAAAATTTATAAATTTAATTTTTATATCAAAATGAGCAATCTTAATATGAAAAAATTCAATTATTTTATGTACATAGCGACTTTAGGTTTTATATCTGCAACATCAAGTTATGCAGTAAATATAGAAGAAGCCCCTTGTTTCGCCCCACAAACAGCGCCTATTTTTAAAGAGTTTTATCAAATAAATAAAGGATTTGATCAAAAAGTATTGTGGGAGTTGTATGTTCAATCACCCATAGAAGGTTATCCAAATGCAAAAATGATTAATCAAACTTTAGAGACTTTATTTGGTCAATTGGGGCTCTCAGAAGAACAGAAAAAGCAGATGAAACCGATCCAAAAAGATGTATCTGAAGTAGAGCCTGAAGAATTAGAAGCCTATAACTTAATGGTTAAAGCACAAAAATTATATTACGGCGATAAAGTTGCTATTGATCAACAACAGGCTTTTGAGTTGCTGCTTGATGCAGTTGGAAAGAGAAATTCAGAAGCCTATATTTTCTACCCTGTACTTAATCAGCATTGTGCTGATCCAGATAGAAAAGAAACAGCAGTTCGTATATTTCATACCATCGAAAAACACATGGGGGATAATGATGATTATCCAACTCCAATATGGGCATATTTAAGTTATGCCTATGCGTATGGTGTAGGCACAGAGGTGGATGAAGCAAAGGCTTTAAAATATTGGAAAAAAGCTTGGCGTATCTATTCGTTACAATTTGATGCAGGTGGTTTTGTCGGTTTTATGATGGGACAAATGGCAGAACAAAAGCCTTATTTAAAAGCACATTTGGGTGAAGCTATGAATTATTACAAAATTGCGACCCGAGCAGATGAAAATAACATTCCAGCACAACAGGCAATTGTAAGATTATTAAAAACGGATAAAAAGTTTGAAGATCTGACTTATGAAATAGAGTTATTTGAAGAAACTGAAAACGCAAAGCATGATCAAGACCCAAAATCTGCTTATTTTACTTTGTCAGAATTATATGCTCAGGAGCAGTGGAAAATTTACAATCCTCAACTTTCAATGGAGTGGTTGGCAAAAGCAGCTGAAGCAGGGCATGAACGCGCACAGTTGAACCTACCACTCTATTATGAGCAAGGGAATTTGATCAAGGCAGATCCAAAAAGAGCGATGGAGTTGTATCAAAAATATTATGAACAGGACAATATATTAGTGGGTATCTACTTTTTAGATCGTTTGGAAAATGGAACCAAAGGCATTGCTAAAAATCCTGAAAAAGCGAAGTTAGTTCGTGAAGATTTAACTAAAAAATATCATGCTTTAGGACAAACAGGTGAGATTCCAAAACCTAAAGAATTGCGATTAATGCAGCGAATGTATTAAAAACTTTCTTTAGCAAAGATTAGTCTTGAGTCATGGCTCACTAATCTGAGCTATATCTAAAACTTAATCTTCAATCCATAATCCTTTTTCAATGCCAATAAAGCCTCAGCATTGCCTTTGGCATCGTCAACAGGGTTATGGGTATGTGCTGTTTTACGTAAATGCTTAAAACTTTGAAAGCTATCTTTGACCAGTCCTTTATACAAACTGCCTAAATTTTGTGAACTAAATCCAAACGGATTACTGCCAGTAAAATGATGAAAATACCAACAGACAAACATCCAGTCAAAACCATTATTATCACTAATAAAGATAGGGCGATCTTTACTGACTTTACTCACCCACTTGGCAAAGTCTTTCATAACATGCTCAGGATTGTTAAAGCTTAGGGTTTCTTCACGACTAAAGCCTGAAACTGCGAGCGCTTGAGGAATATAATTTTCGGAAATTGGTTTAAGTAAACCGTAGAATTGTTGATGTAAGTGATCTTCGACCAACACTGCACCTAGCGAAATCATTGAGTAATCACCGGGAATTGGACCATCCGCTTCGATGTCCACCATAATATAAGCCATATATTTTCCTTATTTTAAGATATTGTTTTTATGCTGGAAGTCATTATAAATGATGATTTTAATCGCTGACAAACTTTATCGGTATTTTGCTTTTTTAATATTTATAGCTTATAAATTATTGAATAAATTTAAAACATTTTTAAATCATTCATTATGCAAAAAGTACAGAAAAACAAACTTTGGCTAAGCCTTTTCCTTATTCTATTGGCGGTTATTTCTATTCCTGCAATTCATCTTTTTAAAACAAAAATCAATGAGCAACAAGGAATTGAGCATATTCCTACAGGTTATCGGGATGATGCCAGCCATCTTAATTTGACAAAAGTGCATAAAATTGTCGATGTTGAAAGTACACCCGAAGCGATTCAACAACAGCTTAAAACTTTGCTTAAATATGCAGCTGAACATCATCTAAAAGTTTCGATTGCGGGGGCTAAACACAGTATGGGGGGACACACCATTTACCCTGATGGTATTGCATTGAATATGTTGCCCTATAACCATATGAGCTTTGATGAGAAGAGCAATATTCTCACGATTGGTTCGGGTGCAACATGGGAAGCGGCCCTTCGGTATTTAGACCACTATGGTAAATCAATTGCAGTGATGCAATCTTTTAGTAATTTCTCGATTGGCGGTTCGATCAGTGTCAATGGGCATGGTTGGCAAAAGAATTCACCTCCGATTTCATCCAGTGTTGAATCATTTACCTTGATGAATGCACAGGGAGAGATTGTAAAATGTAGTCGTACAGAACATCCTGAACTGTTTAAATTGGTGATTGGTGGCTATGGATTATTTGGCATTATTCTCGATGTAAAATTAAAAGTTGTAGATAATGTTGCTTTAACATTTCAATCAATTTCAGTTTTACCTGAAGACTATGTAAACGCGTACCAAAAGATTGTCAGCAATAATCCAAATGTACAATTTGCTTATGGTCGTTTACGTATTTCAGATAAACATTTTTTACAGCAGGCAACCTTAAACTATTTTGAAAAGATCGATAAAAAACCCTTAGCATTGTCACAACAGCAAAGTAAAAACGCTGAAACCAAGCGGATTGTGTTTCGTGGTTCTGTCGATAGTGAATACGGCAAACGACTCCGCTGGGATCTAGAAAGTAGCCTGAATTCAGTATCGCCTTATGCGACGTTTAGTCGCAACGAAATTCTCAGTGAGGATGCCGCCTTGATTGAAAATAAAGATAGCCATTCAACCGATCTATTGCATGAATATTTTATTCCAAAGCAGCACTTGGCTCAGTTCATTCAAGATCTCAAGCCTGTTTTAAAAACGAAAAAAGTGGATCTACTCAATATCACGATTCGTGAAGTTGAACATGATCATGATGCGTTTATGAATTATGCTCGAGAGGATGTTTTTGGCTTGGTGTTTCTGTTTAATCAAAAGAAGACCGAACAACAAGAGCAGGATATGCAACAACTGACTCAGCAATTGGTTGATATTACACTTAAAAACCAAGGCACATTTTATTTGCCTTATCGTTTACATGTGAGTCGCGACAAGATGCGTTTAGTCTATCCGCAAACGGATGCTTTTTTTAGTTTGAAGAAAAAATATGATCCAGAGGAGATTTTTAGTAATCAGTTTTATCTACATTATCATGAGTCGTGAATGATGGTCTGGAGAATACTTTTAACAAACCCCAATAACAGCACCCTGCAAATACAGAAATTGCATAAAAAAACCAATCGCTCAATAGTTTCCATAGCGGTGTAGGCAATGACCCAGTAAAAACCAGATAGCCAATGCTGCTGACAATTAGCCACATCAACAGTGAGCCGACGAAAATACTGAAAAAATTAAGCCAATATTGATGTGCAAGCCAAAGTGAAATGACATAAGCAATTGGAATGACAAGAATGCAATAAATCAGATAAACGATTAGGCTGATACCAAATATTGTGAGTAAAGACTGTATATCGTATTGATGATTCATAAAAAGAAAAAACGCGATCAACAGGATTAAGCTCAGACTGGGTGCTAAAAACAAAGCTTTTAAAATCGATTTATTGCTATATTGAGCCATGATCAAAACAACAAAGGAATAAATATGATAAGAGCATGCACAATCATGATGGTTTTATCTACAACTATTTGTTCAATATCGGCTTATGCAGAACAGAGTGCTGCTTCACCCGATGTATATAACCAATGTGTTGAACAAACCATCGAAAAACTGGCTTTAGGCAACATCAACAATGCTGTGGTTGAATCATGTAGTAACCAAAGCAGAGCATATTATGAAAAAGAAATTGTCAAAGTTCTCGATCAGATCAAAAAACAGAGTCAGATAGACCTTCGACAAGAACGTTATAATGACATCATGAAATCACAACGCTTATGGAAAGCTTATGTTGATCAGGAGTGCCAAAATGCTGGAAGTTATATTGGTTCACCCATGTATGCGTTTTGCCCAATGCAAGAATATGGGAAAAGACTTGATCAATTGACTGAATATGCTCAGTGAAAAATCAGTAGATGAGAAATATCGGCGAAAAATTTATCCATTTAAGATAGATAATAAATATATCTTATAACCACAACATCGTATAATTCACACTTTAAACCGTGTTAAAGCGCAGGACTGTCGTGTTTCATACGCAACTTGAATGGTTAAATACCTTAAAACCCAATTTTAAAGTTTTACCGCTAAAAGATCGTTTAGTCTGTGGTGTTGGTGCACTGCTCGGATTAGCAGTGTCATCATTGATCAGTTGGTATGTACTCGGTGGATTTAATGCGTGGTATATCGCACCGATGGGCGCGTCCTCGGTATTGCTTTTTGCTGTACCCGCAAGCCCTTTAGCACAACCTTGGAATATGGTGGTGGGGAATACCATCGCAGGTTTAGTAGGCGTGACTTGTGCCATCTTTATTTCCAATCCAACCGAGGCATTTAGTGTCGCTGTTGCCTTGTCGATATTCTTGATGATGAGTACAGATTCATTGCATCCGCCAAGTGGTGCGGTGGCGATTACTGCCGTATTGGGTGGCGCTTCTATTCACCAATTGGGTTATCAATTTATCTTTTACCCAGTATTACTTAATTCAGTCTTGCTGCTGGTGATTGCAATCATTTTTAATCGTATGTTGGGAAAGCAATATCCACAGGTTGCACAGCTCAATACACGTTCTAAAGATCCAACACCGACACAAAAAGTCACTATTCAACCGCAAGATATTCAAGATGTGTTAGAACAACAGACACAGCTTTTAGATATTAGTGAATATGATTTACAGAAAATCATTTTAGAAGCACAAGCAAAGGCCAACGCAAGAGCAGTACATCAATACCTTTGCCAAGATATTATGAGCAAAGATGTGCTGAGCTTGGATGAGCAAGATGATATTCACCAAGCTTTAGATAAGTTTAAACATGTGAATTTGATGAGTTTGCCTGTGCTCAATGCTGATCGGGAATTGGTTGGTACATTGGCATTGTATGAAATTGTAGAGTGGTTTAAACGCGCTGCTGATGCGCGTGCCCCTTGGGAACATTTGGTCAAACAAATTATGAATCGGCAAGTGGTGACTGTACAGCCGACACAACCGATCCAAGACTTAGTGCCTTATTTCGTTGAACGCTCTTTTAATTATATCCCTGTGGTTGATCATCAAAAAATGGTCGGGATTATTAGTCGTGCAGATATGATTGCAGCATTACAGCAACAACTCAATAATTCACAATGATACTGTTTAAAAATGATGCGGCATAAAAAAAGCTACAGCAGTTTGGGGGAACTGTTGTAGCTGAAAAGGGTCATATCTTTAAATCGAAGTCAATTAATGGATTTTCTCTTCATAAATAGTTCGTACAGGGCGTTCATAGCTTTGCGGTTCATTTAACTGCAAGTTTTGTTTTGGCATAATTAGCCAAAGCACCAAATACACCAGAATACCTGGAAAAGCTGCGCTCAAACATGAAACAATCACGAAAATAATTCGTAGTAATGTGACATTCCAACCAAAACGTTCAGCAATACCGCCCATTACACCGGCGATCATATTGTGTCGGCTTGAACGATATAAACCAGAATTGGCCATTTAAATCTCCTTAAAGTTATTCATCATCATTCATGATTAAAAAATTAAAAATGAATTCATATAAGTAAATAGTGGCGTTTCTATCTGATTCTTCAAGTGAATCACCAATTAAAATTGTTAAGACTGTGTAACAACGCCAGTTAAATCATTCAAAATAATGTAAAAAGTGTCCAATCCGATGTAGGTAGCGATGGTGATAAATATGTTTTTTATACTTTTGTAAAAAATACAGCGTTAAGATTTCGAGAAACGGCACAACGCAATAAGATATAGATATACACATTCATTTTTGATGTGTCTGGCACGGTGCAATTGGGTTATTTGGATTTATGTATTTAACTTTTCATAAAGTAATTTTTTTTAGAATTTTGGGCATCAGTATTTGTACAGTACTGAGTGCTTGCGATTCCTCAAAATCAAATGATAAACAACAAGGTGCATCTGACACACAAAATTCATCCAGCGAACTTGCTTTGCAACAAACGCCACCACGTGCCAATGCAAGTGAAGGGAAAAAACTGACCGATCTTGCGGGTCAAGCCACCTTGCCTGCAATGGTAGATATGAAAGGGCAAGGCCAGCAAAGTGACGTGGTTTCCACAAAAGCTGAGGCATTTGTAGGACGTTATCATGTACAAATGAGTTGTGAAGATCCGTTTGCCAAGTGCGAAAAAGGCAATGCGGAGTTTATTATTAACTTACTCCCAGACGGTACTGCACATCGTACCTTTGTATATATGGGGAAAATGACCTATGAAAATAGTGATATAAAACCGAACCGTGGTTATCAAAAAAATACTTGGGCCTATGATGAAGTAAATCATGAAATTGTGATTAATCGAATTGAAGGTATTCAGTTCTATTACAACGTAGATGAACAAAATGACTTAGTGATGGATATTGATAAAATAGTCAATGGCACTGAAGAAAATCGACTTTATTTTAGTCAACACCATACTGCACCAACAAAAGCTTATGTGTTAAAGAAATTTGATAATTAAAGAAATTAGTAGTTAAAAAATTGGTAGTTAAAAAATTGGTAGCTAGAAAATTGGTAGCTAGAAAAATTGATAATTAAACAATCTGGTGGGGCTTTAGGGTGTAACCCACCAGAATGACACATTTAAAATTTAAAGTTTTGAAATGAATGATCATCTCAGAAAGCATTTTTTAAATTGAACAAATCTTTAAAAACCAGATAGTAGTTAAACATTGTGTATCGTTTAAAAATGCAATATTAAAACGCTTTGGTTAAACTAAAAATTGCACCGTTTGCGACTGTACGTTTTTCACTTTTAGAGAGCTGATCGGTATGCAAATTGGTACCAACCGCAGATAACTCCGCAGTTAAACCTTCAAGTGTTTTAAATTGATAATTCACCCCAAGCTTCCAATCGACGTAATTGTCGGCATCAACATCAATCAATGCACCTTTATCTTGGATGATGGAATAACCAATACTTGACGTCAGACCAAAACCTGTTTCTGCCAATGGTACTGAATAGCCTAGGGTGAAGTTCCATGCATCACCTGCAAATCCAATATAGTCATCACTATAATTAATATTGGTGAGGAGGCTATCTTTACCCAAAAAGATATCATTAAAGGTTAAACGTGCAGAAAACTCATGCCATGCCCAATCCGACCAACCTGGATAGCTAAATCGGTTATAGCTTAAATCTAGTGTTGGCTTAACTTTTTCAGACCAATTTAATGCCGTGTTATAGCCAATATATGAGGTAAACTCAAAATGTGGTGATGTTGAACCACCAAAGTCCGTATTGGCAGCAAAGATTCCGCCGTATAAACCAGAATCATGTGACAGTACAAAGGTCCCTTGTACCGCAGGATCATTACGAGATTGGGATAGACCACGGAAACGGTAGTCCGTTGTCAGTGCAGCAGAACCACTTAAGCTAAGACCTGATGAATGTCCTGTTTCTGAGGCCATAGCAGAATGAGTTGCTATTGTTGTTAGCATTACCGATAAAATTACTAGTTTAATCATATTGATTTCCTTTTCGTAAAAAATTTGGATTATTCCAAAATCCTTTTTTATGTCGATCAACGACGCATTTTTGTTTTTGTTATCTTAAGTAGTGATGTTATAAAGAGATAATAGAATATTCAGAACACATGCCTCAAAAAATCTGAATCGCTTGGGTATAACGATGACTTTTATCCAATTGAGTTAAATTTTTTAATGATTATTTATGTAATTATTTTTTAATAAAAAATTCTTTTGAACGATAAATTACTTTTTTAACCCTAGATCAATGATTTGCTTTTCACCCATCGTTTTTATTCAATTCAAGTGGTACTCAAGCTGGTGTATAGGTCGATATTGAACATCGATCAAATACAGGCCTGAGATAATTTTTCCTTTAATTTGTTCGTGATTATTTTGGCTTCAATATTTTCAACATATTAGATGGTGTTGATTTGAAAGTTTAAGGTGATTTCGCAAATGATTTTGATCTCTTTGCGATGGAGTAACTGCAATATTCAGTCCTTTTTAGTCTTACTTTAAAAAAACTAAAGGCTTGATACTGAATATAAAAATTTAAGCCAATTCTCAGATTGGTTATAACTTTTTTATTTATGGGATGGATTCCTTATGTCTATAACATCTATGGAAAGTAGTACGATTCAGGCAATCCCTGAAAATCAACGTCATGGTAACGCACGCGATCTATTTACGATCTGGTTTGGCTCAAACATTATGTTATTGACCATGTTTACCGGTTCATTGGCTGTTACAGTTTTTAATTTGAGTTTCTTTTCTGCCTTAATGGCATTGGTTTTGGGAAATCTTGTTGGTGCGATTTTTGTCGCACTGCATTCTGCGCAAGGTCCACAACTTGCAGTACCGCAAATGATTCAAACTCGCGGGCAATTTGGTTTCTATGGGGCTTTACTTGTTGTTGGTGTCGTCGTGATTATGTACTTGGGCTTTTATGCATCCAATCTGGTGGTTGGTGGCGAAGCACTACATACGATTTATCAGCCGATTTCGAAGGTACAAGGCATCACAATTATTGCGATAGGGAGTCTGATTGCAGTCATTTTTGGTTATAAACTCATTCATAAATACACGCAAATCCTTGCGGTACTTTCAGGTTTAATGCTGCTTGCTGCTTTTATTCGTGTATTTAGTTCGCAATACTTCCCCCAAGATTTCTTTCAGCTGGGAACGTTTTCAAGCATTGGCTTTATGGGAACCTTATCCATTGCCGCATTATGGCAGTTGGCTTATGCCCCGTATGTATCAGATTATTCCCGCTATTTGCCTAAAGCAACTGGGGCAAAAACTGCATTTTGGGCAAGCTATTGGGGCTGTTCACTCGGCTCACTGATTTCAATGATCTTGGGCTTAACCGTTGCCCGTGCCTATAGTGGTGACTTTATTCAAGGCTTAATTCATTTAACCGGTTCAGGTCTATTCAGTACCGCTTTGATTATCGTCTTTTCTCTTGGGATTGCTGCCACAAACTCGATGAATTTGTACTGTGGTACTTTATCGAGCATCACTATTCTACAAACGATTTTTCACCGGTGGTCACCGCGAGTGCTTGCCAGAACCATAGTGGCATTAAGCTTATTTAGTGTGGCGATGTTCTTATCTGTTTCAAGTTCGGAAAGCTTTGTCGAGAGTTATGTCAATTTTATTCTTTTGCTCATGTGTGTACTGATTCCATGGACAGCCATCAACCTCATCGATTATTACTTTATCCATCATACTGAATATGATGTGCCATCCTTCTTTAAACCTGATGGTGGGATTTATGGTTACTTCAATTGGCCTGCATTAATCTGTTATGTGATTGGGATTTTGATTCAGATTCCATTTTTATCTACGCCGCTGTATGTTGGTCCGCTTGCCAAATTACTGGGCGAGGTGGATATCTCATGGGCAGTTGGTTTACTGGTGGTTAGCCCATTGTATTATGTTGTGGCGATGTTATATAAACGCACATTACCTGAAATAGACAATCAACAATTACAGCAACATAGTTATGATTATGTCATTGTTGGCGCGGGTTCGGCGGGGAGTGTGATAGCCAATCGACTAAGTGAAAACCCAAATACTCGTGTCTGCTTGATTGAAGCAGGCGCTGCTGATAATTCGCCACGTATTCAGATTCCAGCAGGAACGATCACGTTATATAAGAGTAAAAAATACAGCTGGAATTTCTTTTCTACCCCTCAGAAACGTTTGAATAATCGTCAAATTCATGCCCCACGGGGCAAAATGCTCGGCGGTTCAAGTTCAATGAATAGTATGATTTATATTCGCGGAAATGCCTCTGATTATGACAATTGGGAAGCGAAAGGTTGTGCTGGATGGGGCTGGAAAGAGGTTTTACCCTTCTTTAAACGTTCTGAAAAAAATGTCATTCAGCAAGACTTGGCTTTTCATGGTGTTGAGGGCGAGTTGTTTGTTGATCATCCGAAAGATCCGAACCCATTATCTAAACTCTTTATCCAAGCTGCGGCTTTACTCAATCTAAAAGAGAATCAAGATTTTAATGCTGCATCAAGCGAAGGTGTAGGGATATATGATGTGACTCAACGTGATGGTCAGCGTCTATCCAGCTTTAAAGCATTCGTTCAGCCGATATTGACACGCTCAAACCTTACGGTGGTGACCGAATGCGAGGTTGAGCGTATTCATCATAGTGATGGTCAAGTGCACTCGATTCATGTGCAACGACAAGGACAAAATTTTGATATCAGGATCAATAAAGAGTTAATCCTTTCAGCTGGTGCTTTTGTTTCGCCGTTATTATTGATGAAATCTGGTATTGGTCCCAAATCTGAGTTGGAACAGGCCGGTATTGAATGCAAGGTTGATTTACCTGGGGTTGGTAAAAACTTGCAAGAGCATATTGATGGTTTGGTGACTGTTAGAACAAATAGCTCAAAAACACTGGGTTTTTCTGTTGGGGCTTTGGCATCTATACTGCCCGCACCATTCCAGTATGCACTCAAAAGAAAAGGCTGGTTGACCACCAACTATGTAGAAGCAGGGGGTTTTGCAAAAACACCACTGGCAACAGATTTACCGGATGTGCAATTTCACTTTGTTCCGGGGTATCGGAGTCATCGTGGTCGTCTGTTTGAATGGGGGCATGGCTATGCAATCCACACCTGTGTTTTAAGACCAAAGAGCATTGGTGAAATACGTGTGAATGCCCAAAAGCAGATCGAGATTGATTATAACTTCCTTGAAAAAGAACAAGATATGCACGTGCTGATCGAAGGCATTAAACTGGCACAGCGTATTTTAAAACAAGATGTATTTAAGGCGTTCAATGGTCAAGAAATCTTACCCGGACCTGATGTTAAAACTGATGCAGATTATCAAGCTTATGTTCGTGAATATGCTGCAACCGTATTTCATCCTGTGGGAACATGTAAGATGGGGATTGATGCAATGAGTGTGGTCAATCCAAAGCTTAAAGTCGTTGGTTTTAATAATCTGCGTATCGCTGATGCATCCATTATGCCTGATCTTGTTTCAGGCAATACCAATGCGCCATGTATTATGATTGGTGAACGTGCCGCAGATTTTATCCTTCAACAGCAATAACCCACTGGGTAAATTTCCGTGGATTGTTTTAATTGAGTAGTCATACACATAATTAAACCGTGCGCAATCTTGGTTATTGGGCACGGTTTTATATTGTTTGGGAGGGGGAATGTTATGACTCGTCAAGCAGGGGAGTATTATCTTGCTAGCGATGATTTGATATTTGCTCGTTCAATAAGAAGAATAAAAGCTTTTTTAGCTATTCGGTTTGGTCGTGTCATCTGATTGTGATTGTGATTGTGATTGTGATTGTTGGCTTGGTTGTTTTAAGCTAAAACCGTTGACTAAGATCTCAGTCGATATTTGAGTATTGATTCTTCGTCATCATTGAAGGATAAAACAATCCGTTTGATTAGAATGTGCAGTTATCAGAAAAATAATTCAACTGAGCTTATTTAAAGGGGGTAAATGACTTAAAAATCTGATGGGTTGTGTGGGGTTCGAACCCACGACCAATAGATTAAGAGTCTACTGCTCTACCAACTGAGCTAACAACCCTGAACTTGTTTAAAACATGATTAAACCAGAACAAAAGATGAAGCAAAATTTCGAGAATGGCGAAGCATCTAATAAAGATGTTTGGTCTTGGTCGGAACGTTTGCAGGTTTCGTTTCTATTGTAGTACTTTAACTGTACAGAAAGAAGCCCTAAGAAAGAATGGTGGGTCGTCCGCGATTCGAACGCGGGACCAACGGATTAAAAGTCCGCTGCTCTACCAGCTGAGCTAACGACCCTGAGCGAGATGTGTAAAGCGCGCTGCTTTACCCGATATCAGTGAAAATCGAGAATTTTCTATCGGTATCTATTTACAGGTTGAAACATGAAGATGGTGGGTCGTCCGCGATTCGAACGCGGGACCAACGGATTAAAAGTCCGCTGCTCTACCAGCTGAGCTAACGACCCTGAGCAAGGATGTGTAAAGCGATGCTTTACTCGATATTTGTGAAAATTGAGAATTTTCTATCACTATCCATTTACAGGTCAAAACAATTAAGTGGTGGGTCGTCCGCGATTCGAACGCGGGACCAACGGATTAAAAGTCCGCTGCTCTACCAGCTGAGCTAACGACCCTGAACCTTCATCCAAGCTAGGCTTGAATGTGTAGTGCAAGAAAACTAAAAAGTTTTTAAACACCACTTTGTTTTGATGGAGCGTATTTTAGCAAGATATTGATAGAGCGCAAGTAAAAATTAAGAAAGTTTGCAACGTTCGGTTATAAATAACACAAAATGGACAAAAAAAGCCCTGAAATCAGGGCTTTTAGCTTTAGAAGCGGTATTTATAAGCTTCAATATTGGCAAAAACTTCCGCAGTGACATCACAATAGGCATTGGCACTTGGCAGTAAAACCAATAAACGATCAGAGGTTTTTTCAGGATTAAAGGCTTGTTCCTTTAATTTATTTTTCTGATATTTAAATGTACCCGTCGTTTCTACAATTTGTTGGATACGTAAAAATACCGGAACAGCATAGGCTGGCAAGTTCTTTTTAAACTCGGCTGCAAGCTGGCTTAGATCTTGTTCAGTCAGTTCTTCACCGTCATGTAAAGTAATGGCAGCCATACCTGCTCGACCATTGGTATTTGGAATTTCAACGCCGTAAACCACAGCTTCTGTGATTTTAGGGTATTCACTACAAATATTTTCAACTTCGGTGGTTGAAACATTTTCACCTTTCCAGCGGAAAGTATCACCAAGGCGATCGACAAATTGCGCGTGTCGGAAGCCAATATCACGAACCAAGTCACCAGTAATAAAGTAAGAATCGCCCTTTTTAAAGACATCTTTCATGATCACTGACTTGTTCTTTTCTGGGTCCGTATAGCCATCAAAAGGGGAGCGCTTGGTGATTTTACCAATCAATAAGCCCACTTCACCTTTTTTGACCTTTTGACATGCACCATGACTGTCACGGATTGCTTCATTTTTTTCTTTATCGAACTGGACGATGGCGTAAGGTGTAGGTGAGAAGCCAACAGTATTGTTAAAATTAAAAACATTACTGAAGCCTACATTTCCTTCACTAGAGGCGTAAAGTTCTAAAATTTCTTCGATACCAAAGCGTTCTTTAAACTTGCCCCAAATATTTGGGCGCATACCATTACCGATCATTTTGGTGACACGGTGCGTATGATCAAGTTCTGAGGCAGGTGCATCCATAAGGTAGCGGCAAAGTTCACCAACATATCCAATCGCTGACGCATTAAACTTTTTGACATCAGACCAGAATGCAGAGGTAGAGAATTTACGACGGATTGCCAAGGCTGAACCACCTGCAATAGCACCACACCAGCACACCACCATACCTGTTGCATGGTAAAGCGGTAAAGTGCAGTACATCACATCATCTTCACCTAAGTTTAAGACATGACCATATGTTCCATATGCCAAGGTCCAACGACTGTTGGTAAAGACCACAGCTTTAGGTAAACCGGTTGTGCCAGAGGTATAGATATAAAACAAGCCATCTTTCCCTTTGACACTTTGTGTGGTCGAAGGATTGAATTTTGGAAATTGTTGAATTTTTTCAGCAAGATTGATAAAGCCTTGAGGTGCTGTACCCGGGTCTTGCGTTGTATTTTGATCTGCAAACCAATGGATGCGGTCTTGAGCAATGTTTAAGTCTTGACGAATTTCATCTACCGCAGCACGGCATTCTTCACCGACGATCACCGCAACAGGATTGACCAAATTGATACTATGCGTCAGGACTTTACCTGTCTGTGAGGTATTGACTAAAGCTGTTGTTACGCCAATTTTTGCCAGTGCAATCACGGTCGCAATCAACTCAGGACGATTTTCGATCATCACGGTGATCGCATCGCCTTTTTTTATGCCAATAGAAAGATAAAAGTGTGCAATTTGATTGGCCCAGTTATTCAGTTCTTTATAACTATAGCGTTGATCTTCAAATAGTAACGCATCACCATAAGGATTGCGTTTTACAGCACGTTCAAAAGCAAGACCTAGCCCAGCAGGCGTATTGGGTGTTCTGATATAAGCTTGTTTAAGTCCAGTCAGGATATTGGGAAGCTTATTAATGAGCTGTGGTAAGCGCTCTGCGACATCAGTAAATCCGATGAGATCGGCCTGTGTTGTTTGACTCATATCAATCCTATTTATTTTTCGTAATCCAATACAATTTTTAGAGTGTCATTGACTCACATTACATTTGTCTTTTTAATCGTATAAGACTAGTGCAATCAACCTAATCTGACAAATGTCCTGATAATCTCTTCAAAATAGCAAAAAAACCTAGCCATCGAAATGACTAGGTTCTCTTTAATCGCTACATTTTAAGCAAATTTTTAAAAATTACTCATCCGCTGGCGGTGTCGCTTTTTTTGGCGGGCGGCCACGAGGGCGACGAGGGCGGGCAGGTTTTTCATCTGTTGCCACATTGTCTGCCTTTTGTGCATCTTCATCTACGCCAGCTTCAGCAGTCGTATCTAAAGCAAGCGATTGTTGTGGCTTTTTCGCCTTTTCAGTTGCAACAACTGCTTTCTCAGCTGACTTAGCAGGGGCTGCTTTAACCACTTGAACTTCCGCAGGTGCTGTTTCAACTGTCGTTTCTACAGGTGTTTCAGCTTGCACTTCTTCTGCTTGAGTAACCACAGGTGCTGCTTCAACTGGACTTGCTGGAGTCTCAATTTTCACTTCTTCTGGTTGTTGCTCAAGTTCAGCTTGATGCTCTTGCTTTGCTTGTACAGCCGCTTGTTTTGCTAAACGACGACGTTCACGAGGATCATTCGCTACACGGCGATCATTCTCAGGCTTCGGTGGCGTTAAGTCTAAAACATCAGCAGGTTGTGCTTCTGGCGCTGCTTTAGAGATAGCAACATCACGTGTTACAGGCTGCTTGCTTTGTACATCAGTCTTTTCTACCACAGTTAAGGTCGCTGAATATTCTTCAGTAAACTTAACCAAAGCACGATTGAATGTTGGAATTAATCCAAACTGTTCAATCAATACCGCACAGTCATCACCATAGACATGACGAATCAACGTTCCCACTGTGTACTGATTTAATGTCGGTACCTGAGATGGTGCAATTTTAGGTGTTGCCGCTTTTGCTTGAGCAGCGTCACGTTGTTGACGGCGTTTTTGGCGCGGGTCATTGCTGGCACGTTGCACAGGCTGTTCTGCTTGAACCTCTGTTGCTGCAGGTGCTTTTGCTTCAGTCGTTACAGCCTGACTTTCTACAGCCGGTGCAGTAGCTGGTTGAGCGTCTACAGTGCGAGGTGCTTTAGCAACAGTTTCAGCTTTTTCATTGCGATCATGACGCTTCGGCTTGTTGCTTGCTGGCGCAGCAACTTGTTGCGGGTTTAATGCCACAATTTCACTTTGAGCTTGATCAAGGTTAACCACTAAAGCTGTTTCAAGTGCTGCATGCTTCGGTGTGTCAATGAGTTCAACCTTAGGTTGTTTCTCTTGAGTTTGATTCTGCTCTACAGGCGCATTGTTGTTTGGCGCTTGTTGTTGCTCATCATTAAACACGCTGCTATCGCGATGACGATTTGGGCGGTTTGGACGTTGCTGATGGTTACGATCACGACGTGGAACAGCTTGTTCAGCATGGTTCGTGTCAGCATTTTGATCATGCTGTTGACGTGGCTGCTTTTGATGACGACGTTGTTCCTGACGCTGTTCTTGGCGTTGCTCTTGACGAGGCACCTGAACCACTTCTTCAATCACTTGATGTTGATCGGTGTTTTGTTCACGTGACTCTTTGTGCTTGTTGCGATTTTTATTTTTATTGTTGTTGTTACGCGGAGCTCGTTCTTCTTTCTCGCCCTGTTTTTCATATTCACGCGGTTCTTGTTTTTGAACAGGTGCATGTGAAAGATAAGCATTGGTTTCAGCAACAACTTGAGCTTCAATTGCAGCTGGCGCGCTATTGCTATTCACTTGGCCAAATTGACCACGGCTTACAGCACCACCGTTAATCATTTGTTCAATGGCTGCAGCTGCATTGTTTGCAGTACGTGATTGGTCAACAGTTGCTGCTTGTTTTTGTACAAACAGATTTTCTAACCAAGCACATGGGCTAGAAGCTGGTTGAGCAACTTGTGCTTGAACCGCTTGCTGAGCTTTTTGTGCTTGAGCAGGTTGTTGCTTTCTGTTTTGCTTATTGTTCTGTGCTTGAGCTGGTGCAGCATTGTGTTGCGTTTGCTCTTCTTCTAAATGCCACTCAGATGACTCATAGCCCAATTCTTTTTCGCTTGAACGGGTAGCTTCAGTACGTTCATAGCTAGTTGGCGCAAAACCTTCTGGGTTATATGAGATTTCGTAATGTGGTGTTTCTAAATGTGGATGTGGCAGTACAGTAACACGCACATTTGACGTTTGTTCTAAGTAAACCAAACTGTGGCGCTTTTCATTCAATAAGAATGCTGCAATTTCAACAGGCACTTCAACTTGAACTTCACCTTGACGTTCACGTAATGCAATCTCTTCAACTTTACGCATAATTGAAAGAGAAAGAGAACGTAGATCACGTACCATACCTGTGCCATGACAGCGAGGGCATACATAACCTGTAGCTTCTTCAAGAGATGGGCGTAAGCGTTGACGGCTCATTTCCATTAAACCAAAACGTGACAATTGACCGAACTGGATACGGGCACGATCACTTTGTGTCGCTTCACGAAGTTTAGCTTCAACCATACGTTGGTTGCGTTCTTTGGTCATATCAATAAAGTCGATCACCACCAAACCACCAATATCACGTAAACGTAATTGGCGAGCAATTTCTTCAGCTGCTTCTAAGTTAGTGCTGAGCGCAGTTTCTTCTACATCATGTCCGCGTGTTGATTTCGCCGAGTTGATGTCGATTGAAACCAGTGCTTCAGTTTGGTCGATTACAATTGAACCGCCTGATGGAAGTTTAACTTCACGTTCATAAGCTGTTTGAATTTGACTTTCAATACCAAAATGCGCGAATAACGGTTCATTTAACGTATAGGTTTTTAACTTATCCAATTGATTTGGCATTACCGCTTTAACAAAGTTATAGGCTTCGTTATAGGCTTGCTCTGAGTCAATTAAAATTTCTGCAACATCATCACGTAAATAGTCACGGATAGCACGCGTCACCACACCAGCTTCTTGATGAACAAGCATTGGTGATGGACCAGAGTTTGCTGTACCTTGGATTTGTGCCCATAGGTCTAACAAATGTTGAAGATCAAGTTGCAGTTCTTCTTGTGAGCGGCCAATCCCTGCTGTACGAACGATTACGCTCATACCACGTGGGGTATTTAATGACGCCAACATTTCTTTAAGTTCTTCACGTACTGAACCCGAAATTTGACGACTAATACCACCACCTTTTGGGTTGTTCGGCATCAAGACTAAATAGCGACCAGCAAGGGAAATATAGGTTGAAAGTGCTGCGCCTTTGTTGCCACGCTCTTCTTTTTCAACTTGAACCAAAAGTTCAGTGCCTTCAGTGATGAGTTCACGAATATTTGATGTTTGGCGAGGGTCTGCCTTGTAGTAAGTATTGGCAATTTCGCGCATCGACAAGAAACCTTGACGACCCGCACCATACTCTACAAATACAGCTTCTAAAGAAGGCTCTACGCGAGTGACATGGCCTTTATAGATATTGGCTTTCTTTTGTTCACGTGTACGGTTTTCTAAATCGAAATCGTAAAGACGGTGACCAGTGATGAGTGCAACGCGAACTTCTTCGGCATGTGTTGCATTAATCAACATACGTTTCATGGGTGTAACACCTAATAGTGATTCACACCAACAACTCGCTATCTTTTTTAAGTGAAGCGAACATCTAAAATATTGGATCAATGCTCAAATCACGGATACATCCAATATGATCTGAGTAATTTACCCACTTGTTTTGAGCAAGGTTGGGTTTGATGCCTGTATTGATGCTGCAATACTTCTTTAATCTTTGCACGATTAAAGTTTCGAGCTCTTCACTGGCACTTAAGTGGTGCATTGGATGACTGATTTGATTCGTCTTTCACTATCACATTGCTCGAAGAGCATCTCAACTTTTGTGAGAGCGTCTTGATACGGAATTATCATCGTACCTTTACAAATTGTGCAGTTCCAATGCCTCAAACACTTATGTCCTGAATAACACTCTACAGCGACTTGCCTGATGTGTATCAGTTTATGTTTAAAAACCAACGTCTGGGTTGGCGACATATATTTTTAAACAAACTGATTTCTGTACTTTAAGTACAATTAAACGCAACAGTTTGTCTTTTTGCCGATATAATAAAGCCTTCGGCGTCGGCATATTCTTTTGGGACCTTTCCGCATCTGTCGTGAATTTTATCGTTTGTGTCACGCTTTCATTTTTAAAAAAGGGTGGCACTAAATTTCACTTACGGTGGTATCCGTGCGCTGACTATAGCAAACCTTGAATCATCTGCCTATGGGCTATATGCTTATTTTGTATGAAAAGCATAGTCTAAATGATCAGTTTTTAATCAAATTTTAGTTTTTTATTGGATCACCTAACTGTATGAATTCTACGCAACAATGGCAAAATGTAACTTGGTTTGAAGTAGACGAGCATCAAGAAGGCCAGCGCATCGATAATTTCTTATTTACTCGCCTGAAAGGTGTGCCGAAAAGCCGTATTTATCGTTTAATTCGTGAAGGTCAAGTGCGCGTCAATAAAAAGCGTATAAAAGCAGAAACTAAGCTAGCGATTGGCGATCAAATCCGTGTTGCACCTATTCGCTTTGAGCAAAAAGACGAAACTGATGCACCTGTATCTGATAAGGTTGCACAAAGCTTACTCAGCCGTGTGGTGTATGAGGATGAAGGTTTATTGGTAGTCAATAAGCCGTCTGGAATTGCCGTACATGGTGGAAGCGGTGTGGCGTATGGCTTAATTGAAGGCTTACGTGCGGCAACAGGTAAAAAATATTTGGAATTGATTCATCGTATTGACCGCGATACTTCGGGTCTGGTGATGGTGAGTAAGAAACGCAGCACATTGAAGGCGCTACAAGACATGTTGCGTGAGCATAAAATTAAAAAAACCTATGCTGCGATTGTTAAAGGTCAAGTGAGTTTAGATCAACAGTTGATTAATCAACCTTTATTGCGCTATGAGCTGTCCAATGGTGAACGTCGTGTACGTGTCTCAGAAGAAGGTAAAGAATCTAAGACACAATGGAAAGTTGTCGAGCGCTTTATGCATGCGACACTGGTCTATGCTTCTCCACTGTCAGGCCGTACCCATCAAATTCGTGTGCATGGTTTAAGTATTGGTCATCCTTTAGTGGGCGACGATAAGTATGGTCATGAAACAGAGTATCGTGGACCAAAAGCTCGTCGATTGAGCCTACATGCAATGCGCCTTGAAATTCCTGGTTATCCTGTGATCGAAGCGCCTTTACCTGAAGATATGCAAAGCTTGGTTGCGCAGTTAAGAGCACAAAAGAAAGATTGATTCGATCTTGCTGCTCACTTTATCTTTTACACAAAGGGAACTTGTTTTATGAAAAGTTCCCTTTGTGTTTAAAAATGCGTTAGCTTGTCATGTAAAGGGCATAAGATCTAAACATTAGTCATGCGTAAACTGAGCAAATATTGGAAATAATTCATGCAAAAACCTGTAGAACTTATCATTTTTGATTGGGATGGCACTTTATTTGATTCAGTTGGGCAAATTGTGGCAAGTTTATTGGTTGCTGCAAAAACCTTTGACCAACCGTTAACAGCTGATGCTGCGAAAAGTATTATTGGTTTAGGGTTGCCTGAAGTTGCTCAAGTGTTATTTCCACAGGTCCCTGAGTTACACACTGAAATTTTGAAATGTTATGGCGATCATTATGTTGAGCATTCCAAAGATGATTTGTGGTTCGCTGGTGTCTCTGAAATGTTGCATGATTTAAAAAGTCAAAATATCAAATTGGCAGTTGCAACAGGGAAAAGCCGTCGTGGTTTAGATCGTGTTTTGGCTCAGACCCAGAGTCAGGATTTATTTGAGATCACCCGTGCAGCGAGCGAAACCAAATCCAAACCAGATCCATTGATGTTGGCTGAAATTTTAGATTACACTGGAATTTCGGCGGAGCAAGCCATTATGGTGGGCGATACATCTTATGACTTAGAAATGGCACAGAACATTGCCATGCCACGTGTTGGGGTGAGCTATGGGGTACATGCGATTGATGTATTACAGCGTTTTAATCCGCTGACGATCGCGAATAACGTTGATCATTTACATCAATTTTTAACTCAACAGCTTAAGGCCAGTGAAGTTGCTTAGATGCTGTTTTTACGCTGTTTGCAGATTGCCCTCAGCGTAAACTTAGATAAAACCAAAGAGATATAATAAGAAAATTGACCATGAGCCGTTCTATTCGATTACTCACTTTATTACAACTTTTACGTGAACAGCGTTATCCCATTACCGCGCAATGCTTAGCAGAACATTTGGAAATTAGTGTCCGAAGTGTTTATCGGGATATTGAAAGTTTACGTGACCAAGGTGTCAATATTGAGGGCAGTGCGGGCTTAGGATTTCAGCTGAAAGAAAACTTTTTACTGCCTCCGATGAGTTTGGATGAAACGGAAGTCGAAGCAGTGTTCTTGGCATTGCATTGGTTAAGGTCAGTGCCAGATCCAGCATTAAAAAATGCTGCACATTCAGTTTTGGCCAAACTCAATGCGGTATTGCCCAAGAATAAACAAGAACTGATTGATGAAACCATGCTTCGGTCTATCAACCATTGGCTTGTGGTTGATGAAAAAGTTGTCGAACAAGTACGTCTAGCAATTCGTTATCAGGTCAAGATTGAAGTGCATTATTTGGATGAAAAACAAAATATCTCTAGCCGTATGCTTTGGCCTTTTGTCTTAGGGTATTTCAATGACAAAATGTTGTTGGCTGCATGGTGTGAATTACGTGAGGATTTTCGAAATTTTCGTTTAGATCGGATTCAAAAATTAACTGTAACCGAAATCATTTACCCAGAGTTTAAGCGCCATCTTTTTCAGGCATGGTGGCAAAAAGAGTTGCAAAAAAAATCCATGCTGAAAAGCTCCTGACAAAAACTGACACAGCCGCCCTTTATATTCAATACACCACTATAAAGGAATGGAAAAATGGGCTTAAAACTATATAGCAACGCGCAGTCTAGAGGTCTTGTTATTGAATGGCTACTGATTGAACTGGGTGCTGAATTTGAAAAAATTGAGTTGGCTTATCACACTGAAATGAAGTCGGAATCTTATCTAAAGATTAACCCATTTGGCAAAGTACCCACCTTAGTCGATGGCGATGTGGTGATTTACGAAATGCCTGCAATTTGTGCCTATTTGGCAGATAAATTTTTTGATCAAGGACTTGCACCAGCACTGGATGATCCAAAACGTGGCTTGTATTTCCGTTGGTTATTCTTTGCTGCTGGACCGTGGGATGCAGCCACGACGGATCGCGCATTAAAGGTTGAGATTACCGACGAGCAAAAAATGCATATTGGCTATGGAAACTTTCAGGACACCTATACCGCTTTAATTCAGGGCTTGGAGCAGGCTCAACCTTATCTATGTGGTGAGCAATTTACGGTAGCCGATGTGTTTGTTGGTTCCATGCTATTTTGGCAATTGAAGATGGCAGAGCTTGAAAGCCATCCTGCAATTGAAAAATATCTTAATTCAATCAAAAGCCGAAAAAACTTAAGAAATAATCAAGCACTTTTTAGCGACTAAATCATCAAGACGATGCAAACTTAGCATGATCTCGTGCTGGGTTTGCATTGAGGTTTTTTAGTCACATTCAAGCGCAGAAAAATGATAAAAAACTTTGGAGATTGGCTTTTGGTGTTAATCCCTCTATTTTTACTTCAGTTAAATAAAACCTGCGGCAACATTAATACAGATCGCCAAAATCGTCGTGTTAAATCCATACGCCAAAAGGATATGGAGAATATTTAAAACGCGCATCGAACGAGATGTAATCGATACATCTGCTGTTTGTGCAGAAGTACCAATGACATAACTAAAATACAAAAACTCAGGGTAGGTTGGTTTAGGTGTTTTTGGAAAGTCCAATCCACCATCCTGATGATTCTCCACTGCCAAATAAAAGTCATGTGCATAGTGAATAGCAAAAATAGTATGCATAAATAACCATGCAAAAATGATGGTGAAAATTGCTAAGGCGATATGTCCTGCTTTAACTCCAGTCACATCGGGCAAATGTGCCAATTCAATAATAATGGCAATAAAACACATGATGAGTGAGAGCACAACCAACAGTAAAATGATCCATTTGCTGGCATCCTGTTGCTGAGCACGCTTTAAAATATGCGCTTGATTGGTTGCCCAGAGCATTTTTATGGTCAGGATTAAGTAGACCAGGATGGCAATATTCCAGCTGAATAACAAATTGGTTGGCCACTGCCAATCTGTGCTCAAAGACATCCCCATATACACAACTGCTGTAAGGAGAAAACTAATAAAGAAATATGGACGAGACAGAATACCTGATCGAAGTTGGTGAAATGCACGTCCTATCATGATGAACACCGCCTGAATTAAAAAATGATGGATATTTAAGCAAATAAAATGAGTATTAAATTCGATTGGTTTAAGTCGTCATATTAAAAATAAGTTTACGCTCTATGTCTTGTCGCGGCAGTCTTATTCTTGCTCTAAACGATTGATATCCAGATAAAATACCTTGGTTAATAGTTCAATGAATTTTTGTATTGCAACAGAGCCAGCACTTTTTCGATAACTTACATACAAGTCTAGATAGGGAAGCTCAATCTCTAAAGGTCGAATGACAGTGTTATTGTTGATTAATGGCGCAATATAACTTGGCAAAATTGTACAGCCTAAGCCCGCTCCAACTGAGTTAATATTCAATGAAATATTGTCAGCTTTTTGGACGATATTCAATTCAATATGATTGTGTTTGGCAAACTCTAAAATGGTGTTGTGCAAAGTCGTGGATTGTTCTTCAGCAGGAATAATAAAATCGATCCCATTGAGCGCTTTAACAGGGATACGTTCATACTTGGCTAAAGGATGATCTTTGGGTAAAACAAAAATTAACGGTTCACGGAGCACAAATTTACTTTCGATTTCATCATTATGAAAATTGTGCCTGCTAAAGCTGATATCCAGCTCACCCTTTTTTAATGCGCGCATTTGTTCAAGGTTATTTAAGCTCAATAACTCAATTTTTAGCTCAGGATTTTGTACCCTTAAATTCGGTAAGATATAAGGGAAAATCTTTATTTCAGCCACGGGTACAAACCCAATTCTTAACAATAGCTGTCTGGCTTTGGAGACCTGTCTTGCCATAGCAACAGCCTTATCGGCTTGTGCTAAAGTTAAGCGTGCTTGCTCCAGAAAAACAGCACCTTCTTCAGTAAGTTCAACTTTACGCTTGGTCCGATTTAACAGCCGAACACCGACATCTTCTTCAAGATCTTTGATCTGCTGGCTGAGTGAGGGTTGTGCTGTATAAAGTCTCAATGCTGCTTTGCTAAAGTTGAGTTCTTCAGCCACAGTAATGAAGTATCTCAGATGTCGTAATTCCATATAACGCGTCCAAAGAATAATCCAAAAAATGTCTTACTAAGATTTTCAAAGAGTATAATCTATAATCAACTGTCAGGTGAAGATGATTATAGTATTTAGAAAATAAATGAACTTTTCAAAATCATTGTTATTTTAATATAGAAAATTACATGGCGAATAATTGATAAAATATCTTAATTAAAACAAAAAATATTTCTCTAGGCCCTAGCCTAGGAGCCATCATCTGTACACAGTTTCATCAATTTATCTACGGCCCTTACTTGTCATAAGCGTACTTTCAGGAATGGAAAAATTGATATCGATGTTTTAATTGATGTATCTCGTCATCAATCTATAGAGAACCAGATTTATATGAATGAATACTTGAAAAGTGTTTGATTGCATTGGGTTAAGTTGTTGTAATCTGATCTGATAAACATGATCATGCTGAGGATTACTAAAACCGACTTGGAGATAGAGGGCAAGGTCGGTTTCGTCGTCATGGATAGTCAGCTTGATCAGAGTGTTTATGATGATGTTTTTTGATATCGTTCTATCTCAAAACACTTAGACGGAAGGCTTCTTTAGTTTCAAATGCAGAATTGGAAATGGGTTACCTTCAGCATCAAGTTCCGAACGGGCAATTTGTTGGAAGTTATGTTTCTTATAGAACTCCAAAGCACGAATATTTTGTTCGTTGACATCTACCTCATGTGCACCTAACTCAAGGGCTTTTTGAATGAGCATTGAACCAATACCTTGATCAAAAAAATTAGGATCAATAAATAACATTTCAATCTTTTGATAAGCCAGTCCCATAAACCCAACGATTTGACCTTCACGTTCCACATGAAACAATCGTACATGATCAAAATAATGATGCTGAATGATGAGCGTTTTAATTTGTAAGATATGTTGTTCGTTTAAAAAGTCATGCGTCGCACGTACAGAAGCTTCCCAAATTTTTAATAATTGTGGATGAGACTGCGACGGAGTATTTAGAATATTGGTTAAATTGGGTTCCATAAAAGATTCACTCAATTGTGAAAAGCAACAAAAAATAAAGAAAAATCACAGATAGTTTCGCTAATATGAAGCAGGACAGATATAAAAATCAAATTGATGTATTTGATGATAAAAAACAGGACAATAAATGTCAGATTCCAACAAAATTGTTGTATATGCAGCACTTTTGGGCAATTTAGCCATTGCTCTGGTTAAGTTTGTTGCCGCTTATATTACAAATAGTTCGGCAATGCTCAGTGAGGCGGTCCATTCTGTCGTAGACACTTTAAATGAAATCTTATTGTTGTATGGTTTAAAAAAATCACAACAGCCTGCAAATTATCATCACCCCTTTGGTTATGGGCGAGAGTTATATTTCTGGGCCTTTATTGTCGCATTGTTGGTTTTTGCTTTAGGTGCTGTGGTTTCGATTTATCAGGGTATTCAACATATTCGTCATCCAGAAGTTATACAATCCCCATTGGTCAACTATGTGGTACTCGGGTTTGCGCTGCTTTGTGAGGGCACTTCATGGTTTATTGCGTTGAAAACATTTAAAAAGACTAAAGGTCAAATGGGATATTTTGAAGCCTTTCGTCGCAGTAAAGATCCGACAACCTTTACAGTTTTATTTGAAGACTCAGCAGCTTTAATTGGCTTAATCATTGCATTGCTGGGAATATTTTGTGCTCAGCAGTTTAATTTACCCGTTTTAGATGGAGTGGCTTCGGTACTGATTGGTGTTGTCTTAGCCATCTCAGCCCTGCTTTTGGCAAGGGAAACCAAAGGGTTGTTGATGGGTGAAACAGCAGATCCAAAACTACGTCATAATGTATTGAAAATAGCTCAGGAAGATCCTGCCGTGTATTCAGCAAATGGCGTACTGACTGAACAAATGGGTGCACATCAGGTGATTGCTTCTTTAAGCTTAGAGTTTAAAGATAGTTTAACTTCAGATGATATCGAAGCCTGTGTGAACAGAATTGAAGCAAAGATTAAAAGTATTCATCCCGAAATCGTGGCATTATTCGTGAAGCCACAAACACAGCAAGTATGGCTTGAAAGAATGAAAGGGCGTTTAGAGTAATCATGTCGAAACAAGAGCCAATGGTCCGTCTTGAAGATACAACGGTACAAGACAACACAATGCAAAATAAGACTGTTCCATCTCAGCAAGTTCAACAATTGCATTATCGAATTGATACTGAAAATTGTCTGTCACATACATGGTATAAACCTGTATTTAGTGTGATTGGTTCAAATCAGCATAATGGTGAACGGTTCTTTAATGAAATACGTAAACCACAAGGGCGTAGCCGTTGGGATTTGATGAAATGGCTGGGTACCCGAAAATCATATACTTGGAATGTGGATACTCAAAAAGAATCATCAGAATTCTATGCGGCAAAACGTGTATTACCTCAGAATCGACCAGATGCTGATGAGCATGATTGGCAAATCTGGTTTGTGAGTCATGCGACTGTACTGGTTCAAATTGGTCCCTATAACTTCTTAACTGATCCTGTTTGGGCCGATTATGTTAGTCCGAAACATGGGCGTGGACCAAAACGGGTGATTCCTGCTGGAATTGCTTTAGAGCAATTGCCAGAGATTCATGCAGTTTTACTCAGTCATAATCACTATGACCATATGGATTTAGCCTCTTTAAGATGGCTACACAACAAATTTGCTATGCCAATCTATACAGGTTTGGGCAATGCCTGTTACTTGCCTAAAGAGTTCCATGTGATTGAGATGGACTGGTGGCAATCTGCATTATTTAAAAACTTAAAAATTATTTATACCCCTGCACAGCATGGTTCGGGTCGTGGTTTACGTGATCAGAATATCGCATTGTGGGGTGGTTTTTCTGTGGTATCGCAACATGGTCATTTCTTCTTTGCTGGCGATACGGGGTATTCACCGCATTTTAAAGAAATTCAAAAACGTTTAGGTTCACCGCGAATTGCGTTATTGCCAATCGGTGCGTATGAACCAAGAGCGTTAATGAAATATATGCACATGAATCCACAAGATGCTTTTCAGGCGCATTTAGATTTACAAGCCAAGCGTTCTTTGGCAATTCATTACCGTACCTTCCAATTGACGGATGAAGCGCGGGAACAGCCTGAGCAGGATTTACAAAAGGCCATGAAGAATTCATCAAAAATGGTTAATCCATTCTACTGTATCCGTGAAGGTCGTAAATTGGTGGTGTAGTGGGCCCTTATTGAGCCATAAAAATTGAGAGCGCTAAAAAATTGAACGCACTAAAAATGATAAAAATCTTATCCAGTACTTTGTTGTTTTGTTTGGTGATGACTTCAGTCGCTGCAAAATCTATAGACCTAACTCAAGCGGCTAAGGCGGATTGTGTTTCAGATGCGCCTTGTGCTGATGGAGATCAGATGACTATGGCAACAGCCGAAGATAGTCCAGCAGCAGATGATACGGAGAGTATTAAGCCTCTCAATGAAAAATATGATTTGGAAACGGGTGATGAATGGAAATTAATTCATCAAAATTCAAATACTCAATTTTTTGAAAGTATCACCACAATATCTGATGGTAATCAACTTATTCAAGCTTGGGTTAAAAGTGTGAACCCAAAAAAACAATACACGATTAATTATTATCAAGTATTGTGTAAGGATCGGACATTTACACGACTTGAGCAGTTTAAAAGTCAGGACGATAAAAACTATAAACTGGTTAAAAAGGTCGAGCATTATCGTCAAACACAACCTTTTAGTCAGGCTGGTGAAATACTTCCAGTTTTGCAAAAGCTGTGTCAGGATTAGGATGTATTTACCCAAACTAAAAAATAGTGTTGATTCCTGATTGAAAAATCAAGGGAGATGAATAATGAAAATAATCCAAACTTTATTGATGTTACTGGCATTATCCGGTACAGCTTTTGCTGAGACTCAAAATATACAAATTAATCAAAATAATTTTGAGTTGAAAACAGTGATGAATGAAGATGAAGCCGACTTTTTGCGTAAAGATATTGAATTATATCGAAATAATCAAAAGCTGCTCACGCATACAATTTATTCAACCACGGGTGACTGCAGTATTCTCCAGATTGAATTGGGTGATTATGAGGTCAAAGATAACAAGATTATTTTTTATAGTTATTGGGCTTCAGGTGATCGGCAGGGGCTCTGGACCTATCCTTATGGTGTGCGTAAACAAACCTATACTGTGGATGCAAAGGGTAAAGTGAAATTAGTCAGTGCTGTACTATATGTTGAAGATATTTTGGGTGATCCGCTTAGCACAAACCCAGATGAGGAATACCTTCAATTTTTGCATACCGCTCCAAAAACCAAGCAACAACAACGTGCACTGAATGAATATATTCAAACCATGCAAAGTGATTATAAAGGTCGATTTGTGCATGGACAGGAACGGGCGCGCTTAATTCAAGAAGTGAAAAGCAAACTCGCCAAGCAAATTGCCACTGAAACCAAAGGATGGAAAGAGCAGTTTGGTACAAATGTGCGAATGTAAGTTTATTCGGCTTTTTGCGCATTGAGAAGTTGAATTGCGACAATAGACAGTGCAGCCATTGCAGTATTCATGATGAAAGGATTAAAACCCTGCGCAAAATAGTGTGGATAAACAATCGCGACAACCAGTAAAAACAATAGCATCGCGATGATATTTAAAAAATGCAGAAGCTTTGACTGTCTAAAAATAAGAAATAATCCACCAAATATGATTTCTCCAAATCCTGAGAGTTCAATAAGGCTAGGAATGGGCAACAATTGAATCCCTGTAAATTGCCAAAATTGTTGCTCTTCGATGACTTTATATATGATTTTAGGGATGAGTCCCTGATAAAACCATAAGACAGCCAGTGAAATATGAATGGTCAATAGGGCATTCTGAAATGCTTTAGAATTTTGCATCAATGCTATGTTCCAAGAAATGTTTTTTATTTTCAGATGAAGGTAGTAAACACTGCGCAGTTGTACCAAATAAACGATAACGATTTAAAGCAACTCGGCGGTATAGAAAATCTCGGATAAATTTGGGTATCCCATAACCCATTTTTAAATATGAAAAGGGTCGTCCTAAACTTTCAATCACTTTTAAAAATGCAGTGGATTCACTATAGGCTTGCCCATTTTTAATCACCAACATGCTATCAAATTGCTCAGTGGGCATTTGATAATGTCTTAAGATATCTTGCCCTAATGGTGATTGCACCGAAGTTAATTTAAATTGTGCCTGTGTATCATATTTGATTAAAAACTTTGCCCAGCCGTTACATAACACACAGATTTCATCAAATAAAATGATGTCATGTTGTTGAATTATCGCTTCAATTTTCTGTTGCATGGCTTTACTCGCGATTGGGAGTTTCTTCAATATAGTGCATTTATACAAAATAAAAAACCGCCCGAAGGCGGTTTCTATTGAATGACTTTTATTGAGCTAGGCTTATTGAAAACCAGGATGACCTTTGCCAGGATCGCTATCGCGTGCAGCTTGTGCATCTGCAACAGTTAAGCCCAAGGCTTTTGCCACGCCTTCTCCATACGCTGGGTCACATGCATAACAGTTACGGATATGACGATACTTAATAAAATCAAGTGCATCACCCATCGCACCCGCCGTATTATCAAACAGTGCTTGTTTTTGCGTATCATTCATTAAATTGAATAAAGCGCGTGGTTGGCTGAAATAATCCGAATCATCTTGGCGGAAATCCCAATGATCTGCATCACCACTGATTTTTAATGGTGGTTCTTTAAACTGAGCTTGTTCCTGCCATTGGCTAAAACTATTCGGTTCATAGTGTGGTAAACCGCCATAGTTTGCATCGACACGACCTTGACCATCACGGTGATTAGAATGAACAGGGCAACGTGCAGCATTGACAGGAATTTGTTGATAATTCACACCCAAGCGGTAGCGTTGAGCATCGGCATAGTTAAATAATCGCGCTTGCAACATACGGTCAGGTGAAACACTGATACCTGGAACTAAGTTACTTGGTGCGAAAGCCGATTGCTCTACATCAAGGAAGAAGTTTTCAGGATTTTTATTTAGCTCAAACTCACCCACATCAATCAGTGGATAATCTGCATGAGGCCAAACTTTGGTCAGGTCAAATGGATGATAAGGGACTTTTTCTGCATCTGTTTCTGGCATGACTTGAATTTGGAGCTTCCATTTTGGGAAGTTACCATTTTCAATCGAATCAAATAAATCACGTTGATTACTTTCGCGATCTTTAGCAACAACCGCTTCCGCTTCAGCATCGGTTAAATTTTCAATGCCTTGTTGGGTGCGGAAATGAAATTTGACCCAAAAACGTTCATTGTTTGCATTGATAAAGCTGTACGTATGACTACCAAAACCATGCATATGGCGGAAGCTTTTTGGAATACCACGATCAGACATCACAATCGTGACCTGATGCAAAGCTTCAGGTAATAACGTCCAAAAATCCCAGTTGTTGGTTGCACTACGTAGATTGGTTTTAGGATCGCGTTTTACGGCTTTGTTTAAATCTGGGAATTTACGTGGATCACGCATGAAAAAGACAGGAGTGTTGTTTCCAACGAGATCCCAGTTACCTTCTTCGGTATAGAACTTAAGTGCAAAACCACGGATATCGCGTTCTGCATCTGCTGCACCACGTTCACCAGCTACAGTGGTGAAGCGTGCAAACATTTCTGTTTGTTTGCCAATCTGTGAGAAGATTTTAGCGCGTGTGTACTGGGTAATATCGTGAGTTACGGTAAATGTACCAAAAGCACCTGAACCTTTTGCATGCATTCTGCGCTCAGGAATCACCTCGCGTACAAAGTTGGCCAGTTTCTCGTTTAACCATAAATCTTGTGCCAGTAGAGGACCACGTGCGCCTGCCGTTAAACTATTTTGGTTGTCTACAACAGGTGCACCAAAAGCCGTTGTCAGGTGGGTTACAGGACATTTTTTTGAGTCTTGGCTCATTCTATTTCTCCATTTTTAATTAATCATGTATTCATTTTTGAATAGATGGAATAGATAAAGAATATTCGCTATTACATGACATTAACCGTAATTGAAAAACCAATATAGTGAACAATTGTTAAATCTAATTGATCTAAAAATAAATGATTTGTCATTTATTTTTAGAAACAACTTACCGGTCTTTATCTGCTTTAAAATACTGTTGTTTAAGGAAGAGCAATCAATGTTTTAAAGCGATAACTTTACTTTAGAGTGATTTTTTATATTTGTGAAATTGATAAAAATATTATTATTGATTTGTTTTGACGATTAATAGGGATCAGAACTTTGCGTGGTGTGAAGTTAAGTGATTTTATATAAAACCGCTTGAGCGCATTTTTACGACACTGAAAGCCTATATAGAAAGTTTTGAGTAGATAGATCTAGTTTTTTATTAAATTTCGTATAAATTGTATTGTTTTTATTTTCTACATTGTATGTTAAATTTTATTTAACTATTTTTACTAATATAAACATATGTATCTAAAAATTAAATGCCTCCCTCTCTAAGTTGCAAGGTTAGAGGCTTTTTACTAAAACAAGAATTTATTTGCCAAATATTCTCAATTTTATCATTCGAAATATGGTTCAACTATTTTCTTTTTTATAAAACAAACAACAAGATAAGTATGGAGTATAACCATGAATCATAAGCTTTTTTTATCTCAACTTTCTCAAGATGAAATATTGAATTTGTCTACTGAGGAAATTCAACAGCGTATATTGGCTGAACAAGAATTTATAAATAAACAACCTCATAAGAATTTTTTAGCAGCAACACATGGCTCCAAAACTAAAAATGGTGGGTTAGTTAAAGCAAGCATTAATCAACGAGTGAAAGCAGAAGGCCACCTTATTGCCGCAGTAGGGGATGAAGCCATTTATCAAGATGGTTCAAACTCTAAAATCATTTCAGGTGCTGGTGAGGAAGGGAAAATCGAAGGTTTTGAGGTAGCGCTTGTTGGAAGCCGTTTGGAAAATGGTGATGAAATTATCGAAAGTCTACAATCAAGTTTTGTATTCCGTTTATATGCGGATAGAGCAATTCCTGAAGACTTTTTGAATCGTGATTAATTTTTAAAGGGGGAAATCATGGCTAAAGGTTTTGCGATAGATCACTCTATGACTGATCATGGTGGAATTATTAGGGCAACTCAAATGAACGCTTCTCAAATGGGGAGCTTGTTTTTAGTTGCAGGTGATGGGCATTTTTGTCCTAAATGTAAGTGTTGGTCGAAAATTATTAAAAGTCACGATCATATTATTTTTGACGGTAAAGCGGTTGCTTATGTTGGTGATCAACTCACTTGTGGGGCAAAAATTTTACCAAAGCAGGATCATGTTGTGGGGGATAGTCAGGGTTCTAGTTTACGTTCCCTTGCCTCTAATTTTCAGCCTACTAACTCTCAACAAAATTTAACTAATAACTTAGTAGCTGGTAGTTATAACATGATCTTTCTTCTTAAAGATGGTCAAAATAAACCTCTAACTAAAATGCCTTACACATATGAAGTTGATGGTATATCTAAAATAGGGACGACTGATGATAAGGGATGCACAGATCCCATACAAACTAATGGTGAAAAAGTTATTAAGGTCTATATTGGCAATAATTTAAACAATTCAAATGATCACGGTAACGTATTAATTGCAACGGCCAAGAGCAACTTAACATCGAATGCAATAACTGAAGGAAAAACAAATAGATTAAAAAAGCCTTGGAAGATATCAGACACATTACGACAAGCTATGATTAAAGCTGAAGGGGCTATACCAAGAGAATATCCCTCTCCTGAAGGTGGGAATAATACAATTGGAATTGGGCATAAAATTAAAGACTCAGAAATAAAAAGTGGTCGATTTAAAGCTGGTGGTGAATATCCACAACCACTATCAATAGAACAGATGCTTAAACTGAAAGATGAAGATGTTGGCCTAAATGGTGGCAACACTCTCAACCAGATAGTCAATGTTCCTCTGCATCAATATGAAATGGATGCGATTATTGACCTTTGTTTTAATGGAGGAAAAGGTGCATTGTCTGGCACAGCATCAACTTTATACGATGAAAATGGTAATAAACAGCCTGCTGGCACAAATAAGGTTGCATTAGTTGATTTACTAAATAGTGGAAAATATAGTGAAGTACCTAAATATTTAAGAAACCATTTCAATACATCAAACAGGATGTGGTCTCGAGGAGTTCAAAATCGTAGAAATATGGACGCTAGAATGTTTGTAAATGCACAGAATGGCTACATCATGCTCAATGATGCACCAAAAAAGAAATAATTCAGACCTACTTTTTGCGGAAATTTATATGCGTAAAATTAAATTAATTTTTCTATGTATAACATGCTATCTTACGGCACTTCATGTTTATGCAAAAGAATTACAATACATTAGTGATGGAAGAATCTATTATTATTGCAATGATAAAAAATCAAATTTCTATTTTTCTGCTGAACAACAAGGATCATTTTTAAAAGATTTTAAAGAATATAATATTGATGTGGATTCATTATTGATTAGTAAAGAAGATTCCGAGGGAAACATTACACGATTAGGAAGCAAAAAATCTATACACCAATGTGGGGCTATAAAATTAGTTGTTGAAAGTGGCTTCTATAATGCCAATACTCAGGGAATGTTAGGCTTACTAGATTATCCTCTTATGTCTATTTCTATAAATGGCAAAAGAGTATTTGATAAAAATCCTTTAAATTTATGCGCCTCCAGTGGTTCACGCGCGATATGCCCAACTGATTTTTCTGTGCAATCTATAGAGATAATCAAAGTTTCTCGTGATTTATATCAAGTAACATTAACAAAAGCCTTACCTGTGAATAATGGTGATAGTTTTAAGTTAAAAAAAGAAATTATAAAGTTAAAAGCCAAATAAGATCTTCACTAAATTATATTCCAAAACCCATGCCTTAATCTTGCTTAAGTGGGTTTTATATATGCAAAATAACAGTTTATCCAACTGGTTTATTTAAATAATTTCCACTGAAAAATAGCCCAACCAATAAGATCTATGTAAGTAACATTATCACAATAAATGCAATATAAAGCATTGATAAAAATAAAATATTACGATTCCATGCCATTCCTAAATTACGGTAATGTAGATCTGCATTTTCCTCAGTATTTGAACTAAGGTATGCGAGAGAAAGCCCGATTAAACTAATACAGGTACAGAGAAAAGCAGCACTTACAAACAAAAGTTCATATAGCGGTCTTTCACAAATATTAGTAAATTTACAAGACTGGCTTGCTATATAAATAGAATAAAAAATGCTTGCCGCAATAATGAAAATATTGAGTATTGCGCAATAGTAAGATGAACGACTAAGTTTTGATGATTCTCTATTGATTTGTTCTGGCTCTTTCATTTTTTTAAGAAGTTTAGATGAGGCTTAGCTATTTTATTACATTTTTAAAGAAAGCGTTCTTTCATAGGCAAGATATTATTTAAAAACCAACATACTAGGCGTTATGTAAAATTAAACTAGCTTGATGAGCAGTTGAACCATATCCACCTCCAAAACTTTCCAATCCTTAAACTCAGGTTCGATCAACAATGTCTGCGAGACAAAACCATAGCAAATTCGTTGTACATTTAGACTCATCTGTTTGAGTTGTTCATCATCCTGAATAAAAGGTTTCAGCATGTTTTGCCACATTTCTACCATCATGGCATAACTTTTTTGATATGTTTCAATACTGGAAACCTGTCGTTCTAATAAGAAAGACTGGGCCCATAAAAATTGTTGTGCTTGAATTTGCTCAAGTTGAAAATGAATGATTTGCTGTAAATAGCTTTGAAAATCTGATTTTGTGGATAAGTCATACACGCTTTGTGCATAACTTTTTAAGACTTCTGCATTGCTTTTTACATGTTGGTGAATAGTTAAAGCAATCAAATCTTCCTTTTTAGAAAAATACTCATAGAACGTCCCTAAACCCACACCAGCAAGATCGGTAATTTCACGAATGGTAATTTTATTGGCAGGATGTTCATGTAAAAGCCGAACAAAACTTTCCATCAACGCTTCTTGTGTGATACGTGCCCTTGATTGGCGGGGTTTACGACGCACATTGATTGCAGGTAAAGCCATAAAAATAATCCGAACATCCTTGAAGGTATTTTCTTCTATACTGAATGCAATTGGTTAAAACAACAAGACAGGAATTCAGGATGAACACAGCAGAGAATTGGCAAACACATGAAATCAGCAATCAGTTTGACGAACTGCAAAATTATAATTTATTGACTACAGATCAAGTCTTACAAGAAATTTTGCAACGTTATGGCAGTCAGGATCAGCAACGCCTAACTGAACTCTCACAGATTGCGGGTTCTACTGAATATTATGAATATGCCGATTTGGCCAATCGACATACTCCTGAATTACATAGTTTTGATGCTCGTGGTCGCCGTAAAGATTTTCTAGAATTTCATCCTGCATGGCATAAATGGATGCGGCTAAATCGACAATTTGACACACACGCACATCCATTTAATCATCCACAATCAAGTTCAAAATGGGTCGATTGGGCGGCTCGATTTTTCCTGAGTGGACAAGTTGAGTGTGGCAATCTATGCCCTAATTCTATGACGTTAGGTAGTATTCCCTTAATTCAAAATGAACCAGAATTGTGGGCAAAAGTCGGTGAAAAGCTCTTATCGACGGAATACGATGAACGTGACATTCCGATTTCTCAGAAAAAATCAATTTGGTTAGGTATGGGGATGACGGAAAAGCAGGGCGGGTCAGATGTGCGCGCCAATGAAACACGGGCTGTTCCTGTAGCTGAGTCAGGACGTGGGCAAGCATATTTACTGACAGGACATAAATGGTTCTTTTCCGCACCAATGTGTGATGCACATTTAGTCGTGGCAAAAACTGAACAAGATGGATTGGCCTGCTTTTTTGTACCACGTTGGCTAGAAGATGGGACAAAAAATCCGGTTCAAGTACAACGACTCAAAGATAAAGTAGGTAATCGCAGTAATTCAAGCTCAGAAGTTGAATTTAAAAATGCTTGGGGCATTATGATAGGTGAAGCTGGGCGCGGGATTCCCACGATTATTGAAATGGCAAACTATACACGTTTGACCTGTTCAGTCGGTTCAAGTGCGATGTTACGTCAGGCTTTGGTGCAATGTATAGCCTATACCCGTCAGCGTAAGGCCTTTGGTAAACATTTGGCGGAACAACCGTTGATGCAAGCAGTATTGGCGGATTTAGCCTTGGAAACAGAAGCAGCCATGCAATTGAGTTTTCATCTTGCGCATTGCTATGAGAGTGATGATGAATTATCTCTGGCATGGAGACGAATCATGACACCAGCAGCAAAGTTCTGGGTGTGTAAGCGTGCTGTAGAGTTGACGGGTGAGATGATGGAAGTCTTCGGTGGCAATGGATATGTCGATACAGGAATCATGGCTCGTATTTTTAAAGAAGCCCCTGTAAATACTATTTGGGAAGGTTCTGGTAATGTGATGTGTTTGGATGTATTACGTGCAATCCAACGTGACCGTGAATCAATTGAAGTCTTATTTAAATCATTTGCACAAGTTGCAGCTCAAGATTCAATTTTACAAGATGAATTACAAGCTTTATTTAAATTATTTAGTGGCTTACAAGCAGATGAATTGCAATTTATGGCACGTAGCTTAGTCAGTCGTTTGGTCATCTTGGCACAAGCTATCTTACTGAAACAACATGCACCAGATTTTGTTGCGGATGCTTTTATTGCAACACGTTATAGTGCGTTTTATGGACGCGTGGTCGGAATGTTAGATGCACAAACTGTGGATGTAAAACGTTTGTTAGATAGAGCTTTAGCTTAACCCCTTCGAAAACGCAAAAAGCGGCATTATGTAAATAATGCCGCTTTTTTTAAGCCACTTTTATCAAAGTTCAAGCTTGGGATGTGTAATCGAAATTACTTTTGTTTTTTAAGCTTTTTTTTGAGCTTTTTCAATTTACCTTCGTGTTTGGAGATTTTTTCCAAACGTGCTTTGATTTTCTGTTTTAAAGATTTAACTTGCTTAGACATCATGTTACTCCTTAGTTTGAGTATCCGTTGGCTGATGTTTTTTGATAAAACTACGGATAAATTTTCTTAACTCACGTGCTGCACTGGTATCCATCGTTTCACAGAGTTGTAAAAACTGGTCACGCTCAGCACTGTTAATGCGAATTAAGAGTTGCCCATCTTTTTTATTCACCTTTGTCTTTTTGGGTAATTCAGCCATGACGTATTTATCCCCAAAGGTGATAATCAAAAAAATGTATATACAATATATATGCATTTTTTGATTTCGGCAAATTTATATTGTTGAAAATATTTAATATTTTTGTTTTTTATTGAAAGCTGTTGTAATTGAGCTTTTATTTCTGTAAATAAGTTGTTGTTATCGCAGTTTTTATCTTTTGATAAAAATTTGTTTGTGAGCGGAAGAATCAACAGTAGATTACAAGCGAATGCTTTTATTAAAACACCTTATAGTGTGTTTTATGGACGAGTGGCTGGAATGTTAGATGTGCAAGCTGTAGATGTAAAACGATTGCTAGATAGAGTTTTACTGAGTACATCGTGTATGTAGTGAGTGAGCTATTTTTAAAAGAAAACCCATTTATTTATAATAGGTTTTCTTTGTTCATTGAACTCAGCATTTCACAGAATTAATTAGATTTAATCAGCTCAACTCTACGATTTAAAGCTTTACCGTCTTCAGTTGAATTATCCGCAATAGGGTGTGTATCTCCCAAGCCTTTGGCTGTTAAACGGCTTTGTTGAATCCCAGTATTATTGGTTAAAGCCTTAACAACAGCATTTGCACGTTGTTCTGAAAGCGTTTGATTATGTTTGGTATCACCTGAATTATCTGTATGACCATTAATACTCAATTTGAGTTCAGGGTTGTTTTTTAGCAGTTGAATGACTTGTTCAATTTGGGGTTGAGAGTCAGGCAAAATATTCGCTTGATCCGTGGCAAAGTTAACCTCAATATTGACTTTATTGTCCTTATCCAAAGCTGTTTTGAGTTGGTTTGAACTTAATGCTTTTGCAGTAATTTCAACAGGTTTAGTTTCTGCGACAAGTAGGCCAGCATGTCCATTCCCTGTCTGTGTCAATTGAAACCAAATATTTTTATTCGCTTGGCGTATCACAAAGGTCTGTGTCGGGTTATTAAAAACATCTCCCAATCCTGCAACATAATCGACTTGGAATTTTTGTGGGATCTTTTCTAATTCTTGTTGAGGAATTTTACTCTGGGTAATTTGTTTGCCACCCAATTGCTGGATTACATTTTCCAAATTACGTTGCAATTCTAAAAAACTTCCTTCTTTATAATTTTCATTTTGTTGAATGGCTGCACTATATAATTGACCTTCAACATTTTCGATATGTTGACCTGTCCAAAATGGTATTTTCTCAAAATTTACGCTTGTTGCTTCGTGAAACTGATAGCCATTTGGCAAAGAAATATATGGAAACTGACTGAGTGTAATATTTGAAATTGGAATCTTGGAGAGATCAAAAGTGTTCTCTGTAGATTCAGTTTTCACAGTTTCAGATGGCACAGAACTCGCACTTGATTCAGTTGTTATGACTTCCGCTTTCTCAGGTTTACTACATGCGATTAAACCAAGTGTAGGGATAACCAACAATAGTAGAAAACTCGATAATTTCTTTTGATTGAACACATGATCCTCCAGTTCTAACTCATTACCCTATATTTTATTGAGTATATTTATATTCAAATTTCTTTTAATACTATAGATAACAATACTCATGAATTACATGAAGTTTTCAATCTGATTTGTAAAATTTTAATTAAATTAAAGATGACCTTCTGATGATTAAAATCAATTTGAGATAAATCTGCAAATTTGCCTTGATGTAATAGGTAAAAAGAGTGCACTAGGAAATTGTCACAAACTTGATCAATACAAATACTTGTATTCTACACAAAAAAGCGTAATATCAGATTCCCACTGATCAAGTGGTATACAACAAAATAGGTAAAGAAAATGGCAAAGAAAAAAGCAATGCCAGAGGTTGTGATTCACAACTTTGTGGCTAAACACATGCATGAAGTCAACAAAAGCCAAGTGTTTGTAGATCGTAAAAAGAATGCAAAACGTGGTTATGATAAACACAAAAAAGGTCGATATTCTGATGATTATCGGCCTTTTTTGTGGACTGCAATTTTTGCTTAAATAATTATAAAAATCTAATAAAAATAAACAATTAAATATTGACTAGACGATTCGATTTCACCATATCAGCCAGACCATGATGCTTAAAGTAATACTCCATCCAGCTCTTGACCATGAGTGGGTTATTCATCGCAATCACTTCTTCTAATAGCTTTTGTGCATCTGTCATTGATACATGACAAATCGCTTTACGCACACGCAGAATATTACTTGAACTCATCGACAAGGTATTGAATCCCATTGCCATAAGTAAGATAGCTGAGAGTGGGTCGCCTGCCATTTCTCCACAAATACTGATCGGTTTTTCATACTTATGACATTCTTGAACCAAACGCGTTAAAGCACGAAGTACAGAAGGGTGGAAATGTGAATAAACACTGGATACACGTGGATTATTACGATCAACTGCCAATAAATATTGAATCAAGTCATTTGAACCGACTGAGAAGAAATCGACCAATTCAGCAAATTCACCAATTTGTAAAAGTACACTCGGTACTTCAACCATAATCCCGATTTTCGGTTTGGCGAAGTTAACTTGCTCTTCTTCTTGAACCGCAATCCAGTCACGTTCCAGTAAGTAAAGTGCTTCTTCTACTTCACTGACACTGGTGACCATTGGCAATAAAATATGTAGATTGTTTAAGCCGATACTGGCTTTTAACATTGCTCGGATTTGTGAGGAAAAGATTTCAGGGTGATCGAGAGTAAAACGAATGCCACGCCACCCCAACGCTGAGTTTTCTTCTTCAATTTGGAAATATGGCAGGTCTTTATCCGCACCAATATCAAGTGTACGCATCACCACAGGTTTGTTGGCAAAGTGACTAAGCTGTTGACGATAAATCGCACGTTGTTCTTCTTCGCCTGGGAAGCGTTCACGCAGCATAAATGGAATTTCAGAACGATAAAGCCCTACACCTTTTGCACCACGTTGAACCCCACGTACCACATCAATCATCAGACCAGTATTTACATACAGCTTTACAGCAACGCCATCAGGTGTAATGGCATCTTTGGTTTCATATTGCTTTAAATCTTTGGCAATTTGTTCTTCTTCTTTTTGGATCTCTTTATAACGTGTACGTAAACGACGTGGTGGATTGACAAAAACCCGACCTTGATAAGCATCGACAATCATTTCAACGTCATCAAGGGTATTTACCGGCAGCTCAGTAACACCCACCACAGTTGGAATACCGAGTGCACGGGCGACAATTACCATGTGGGAGTTGGCAGCCCCTTCAGAGGTTACAATCGCGGCGATTTTATCTACAGGAAGCTCAACCAAAGCAGCTGTACTGATCTCATCTCCAATTAAAATACTTTCAGAGGTGATCTCTTTATGGCTGGTATCGCCTTCTTGTAATGCTGCGAGGATCCGGCGTCCCAAGTCTTTTAAATCAGATACACGTTCACGTAAATAGTCATCTTCCATTTGTGCAAAAAGTGCAACATGGCGTTCAATCACATTTTTAACTGCACCTTGCGCCCAGCTTCCATCTCGAATAATTTCTTTAATTTCAGCAGGTAGGGCATTTTCATCCAACATACGTAAGAACACGCTAAATAAAGCACGCTCCTCCGCCATGAGCGAATCTTGCATTTTGTCATCAAGCGATTGAATTTCATTGCGTACAGAAGCAATGGCTTGATCTAAAAGCTTAAGTTCTTCACTAATATCATCCGCATCACGGTCTGGAACTGAAGCTAAATCTGCCGGAGGGTAAAGGATGATGGCACGGCCAAGTGCAATACCGCCTGCACCAGATGAACCTTGGAAGGTCTTGTAGTTAGATGAATTGCTGGGTTTACGGAAAACATCAATATTGCCCACTGCATGTGCATGAGCAATTACCCCAGAGAGTTGCGCACATAAGGTCACCAGAAATGATTCTGCTGCCTCGCTAAAATCTTGAGGTTCGGTGTTCTGAACCACCATCACGCCCATCACTTTGCGGCGATACATGACTGGAACACCAAGGAACGAGTTATAGATCTCTTCCCCTGTCTCGGGGAAGTAGGCAAACCGTTCATGTTTAAACGCATTGTCTAGGTTGACAATCTCTTCACGTTGCCCCACTAAACCAACTAAACCCTCGCCAAGTTGTAAGGAAACTGTCCCCACAGATTCTTGGTTTAAGCCTTTAGTTGCCATGAGTACATAACGTTGGTTACGTTCATCTAAAAGGTAAATAGAGCAAACATCAACATGCATGGCTTCGGAAACTTGATTGACCATGATTTCCAAAGAATCATGCAAACTGACTGACGCATTGATCTCTTGTACAATACGTCTTAATGTGTCCAGTTGCATGTTCGACATGGATGTATGCTCCTAATTTAAGCTATGTTTTAAAGCGACTTCATCAGTATTATTTATAACAGTACTACCTTGAAAAATCATTCATATTTTGAAGAAATTTCAGCTGTATATTGCGGCATTCGCATACATAACTCCATCATCGCTTTACGATAAACATCTCGTTTAAAATTCACCACTTGTCCAAGCGGATACCAGTAACTAACCCATTGCCATTGATCAAACTCCGGCGGGTCAGAGAGATTCAACTGAATATGTTTCGTTGAAGCTGTGAGTTTCAGTAAAAACCATTTTTGCTTTTGTCCAATACAAATCGGATCGGAATCCGAGCGAATGTATCGAAGCGGCAAACGATAATGCAACCAGTCATCTGTCTGGGCAATAATTTGGACATGTTCGGGTAGGAGCCCAACTTCTTCTCGTAGTTCTCTAAATAGAGCTTGCTCAGGAGTCTCTCCAAACTGGATACCTCCTTGAGGAAATTGCCAAGCATTGTGTCCAATGCGTTTTGCCCATAAAACTTGTCCAATATCGTTTGCCAAAATGATCCCGACGTTGGGTCGGAAACCTTCTGAGTCGATCATTTGGCTACCTAAAATTTGTTAATTTCATTTGACTTTATATATGGGGACATACACTCTTTTGTCCAACTCGATAAAGTCAAAGTAATAATGTTTTAAAATTGCTATGATCTTAACGAATTTCTATCGACTAGCGGTGATAGATTTACAATTTTTTTCTTAAATTTCAGTTTAAACGAGTATTTTCATGGAATTGGCGCTGTTTGACTTAGATCACACCTTATTAAATACAGATTCTGACCATTCTTGGGGAGAGTTCTTAGTCAATGAAGGCTTGGTCGATCCAGTCCGACATCGTGCGATGAATGATCAGTTTTATGAAGACTACAAAGCAGGCAAGCTTGATCCAATTGCTTATAATGAATTTGTCTTTGAGTTTCTTACTCAACACGATAATGATTATTTAACTGAATTACATCAGTTGTTTATGCAAAAAGTGATTCGTCCACAAATGCGTCCAGCTGGTTTTGCCGCGATTCAAAAACATAAAGATTTAGGCCATGCGTTGGTTGGTATTACGGCAACTTCAGATTTTATTACAGCACCTATTTTCCGTGAATTTGGTATCAGCGAAATTATTGCGACCAATGCTGAAATAAAAGATGGCAAGTACACAGGGAAAGTGACCAATATTCCATGTTACCAAAAAGGTAAATTGGCACGTTTGGATCAATGGCTCGATGGTCGTACTGTCACTGAATCATGGGCTTATTCAGATTCGATTAATGATCGTTTTTTATTGGAATATGCTGACCATGCGATTGCAGTAAATCCTGATGATCGTCTTGAGCATCTGGCAAAAGAACAGGGTTGGGATATCCAGGATTGGTCGATTTGAGCTGGGCCGATTATTGTGATTTAAAGCAGTGTTGATCACTGCTTTTTTATGGCTTGATTGTTTTGTCAAGAATGAGAAGTTTTGTAAATATTTTTATAAATGAAGATTTTGTACTTCATTTATAGTGTAAAAATGCTATGTTGATTTGAGCACTTTTAAAACTGACGGAGATTATATAATGAGCCAGACACGTCCAAGAATGACCAATTTATTTGAACAACTCGGCTTGGATTCTAGCGAAGAAGCAATTCAAAGTTTTATTGAAAATCACCAGTTGGATGCAGATACTCTAATTACAGACGCATCTTATTGGAGTGAGGGACAACGTCAGTTTCTTGCTGAAAAAATTAAATCTGATGGTGAATGGGCATTAGTGGTTGATCAGTTAAATGAGTCTCTACATGAAGACTCAGTAAAGTAAAAAATTGTGCAATGAAGACTTTATAAGGGAATGAAGGGAAAGATAAGTACGACCATCCCTGTGTAATATGTAAATCCCTTATCTTGAGTAACAAGATAAGGGATTTTTATTGCAGAGATTATTTCATCATCTCAATCAATTCCTGCACAGCTCTAGACTGGGTCCGTCCAGGATGCCAAACCATCCCCAATTGGCGGTTCATTTCAAAACGAATATCAAGTTGTTGTAAGTCTTGATTTAACAAGGTTTTAGGTAGAACAGACCAGCCTAAACCAATGGAAACCAACATCCGAATAGATTCAAGCGGATTATTGCTCATGGTAATTTTTGGCTTTAAACCTTTCTTTTCAAATTCTGCCAAGGTGATTTGACTGGTATAAGTCTGTGCTGCTGGTAATAAGCTTGGGTATTCGATCAGATCTTCAAGCTTAAGGTTCTTTTTTTGTGCCAAAGGATGAAAAGGTGCAACCACGAATACCAAAGGATCATTCCAAATCGTGATATAACGCAAACGCTCATCACCTTGTGGCGGAAGGGTTAAAAATGCCAGTTCTAAATCCCCAGCAAGCACTTGTTCATGCGCTTGTTCAGAGTCCACAAAATGTACATCTAGTTTGACTTCAGGAAAGTGCTGTACATATTTTTTTAAATGCTGTGGTAAATGGTGCAGGCCAATATGGTGACTGGTGCCAATCTTGAGTTTTCCTCGAACTTCACCTTGCTCATGACTCAGGGTATGGTGAATATCTCCCAATTCATTTAACCAGTTTTTTACTTTAGGTAATAATGAATGCGCTGCATGTGTGGCTTGAACACCACGACCTGCAGACTCAAAAAGTTTGACGCCGAAATATTCTTCTAAGCTATGTATGCGCTTGGTGACAGCTGGCTGAGTAATAAACAGATGTTCTGCTGCCATAGAAATCGAACCAGTTTCCATAACTTTGACAAAGGCTTCAAAAGCAGCGAGATTCATAATATTTCCATCCATAAAGAATTTTTATGCGTAATTCATTATTTAGAAAATTTAAGAATTAATCAAAGTAATTTTCAAATTTTTTTATTTTTAGCAAAGTGATTGGTTCTATTCGTGCTTTGGAAAAATTTTAATACAACTTTTTACTGTACAATTTAAGCAAAGCTCATTTATATTCAGCGCATAAAAACAACAAAAGGAAAGCTATTTGAATCAACCAACAAACACCACCATTCACTATTTTCAACAACATACTAGAAATACCTTCTCTAAAACTTGGCTTCGATTTTTTACCACGATACTGATATTTTCTGCTCTAGGCTTAATCTTTGTATATTTTTTCAATATCTATTTCCCCAGCATTATCATCGCTATTCTCAGCATAATTTGGTTGAAGCTTCGGTTAAATCGCCTAAGAAAAATACAAGAGTTGGAGAATTTTAAATTTCCAAATCGTATTTGGCTTGCTTTTAAACAAAGACACCCAAACATTCGACAATCTTCTTATCCATTGATTGAAGAAGGTTTTAAAGACTATTTAGCAATTCATTTGTGGCGTAGGGGAGCTTATGCAATGCCTTCACACTCAGTGGATGCGCTATGGCATATATTGATTGAAGAATTTGATGACTTTTATCAGTCCATGAGCCAACGTTTTTTAGGCTATGAACTGATTCATAAACCGCATGATTTACAAGTAACAGAATCACAGCGAGCTGCTCAAAGACAGCAATTGCTCAATACTTGGCATGGGGCATGTGCTTTACATGGATTGAATCCACAAAACACGCAGGTCTTAGCTCGAATTTTTCAGGTTGATGCCCATGTTCGATGGGAGCGGGGTTTAATTTTTAGCTTACCGTTTATGATGACAATGTATAGCCAAATGATGAGTTCAACTTCAGATTTTCCACAGGCTTCTGCAACATCGTCATGTTCTTCTAGCTCATGTTCAGGATCAAGTTCATCCTGTGATTCGAGCCATTCACATAGTACAAGTTCTGATTCATCTTCCTCTTGTAGTAGTTGTAGCAGCTGTGGAGGAGGCGGTGGTGATTAGCAGCTCCAACCACAGAAAATACATATGATTTAGATTTTAATTTCAGTGCTTTGTGCTGCCTTTTGGTCTCGTTTATTCCAAGCCTTTTCATGGAAAAAGAATGCAAATGCTTGTACAGTCGGTTCAAGTAAACTTAATGTCACAGCCATCCAAAAATTACCAGTCACTGCATAAGCAACCAGCATTGCTACTGTGATATGCATGATGTAATAGCTTAAGGTTTTTTTGAAAACACGTTGATTGCTTTGTAGGAAATTTTGGATACTCGCCATGAGAATCACCACTTATTAATTCAATAGTTAAATAATAATCATTATCAATTGTAATGTAAAAAGGTTTTTTTGATTAATGTTGATTGGATAAAGCGATATTTTATTCTTTATACATTGCATCGTGATTGTTGATATAGGAAGTATTGAGTTCTTTTTAAATCATGGATTTGCTTAATTTATGGTTTAGGACATACATTTATTTGTCTAAGCTCTATTTTTTTATTGATGATTAAGCCAAGTGCTTTTAAAGTCATTGAAAATATATCATTGATTTAAATACTTTATAAAGGTGATTTTAGGAGCATTTATTTGGATAGAATTAATTCCAAAAAGTTTTTAAATTAATAAAAATGATAAATTAGATTTATGTAAAAACGTGGTTATAATTGAGTGAATGAAAGAATTACCCAGTCCAGTGGAGCATTTCGACATGGCAGGCGAAAACCAAAAAGCAAAAACAGAATCAGTAAAAACTTTGTATGACAAATTGTGGGATGACCATCTTGTAACACAACGTGATGATGGCTCAGCATTACTTTATATCGACCGTCATTTATTGCATGAAGTGACTTCTCCACAAGCATTCGAAGGCTTACAACTTGCTGGACGTAAACCTTGGCGTTTAAGTGCTAACGTTGCAACACCTGACCATAATGTTCCTACATCAACCAAAGAGCGTTCAGAAGGGATTGCTGGGATTGAAGATGATACTTCTCGTATCCAAGTTCAGACCTTAGACGATAACTGTAAAACCTTTAATGTAGTGCAGTTTGACATTAATGATGTCCGTCAAGGTATTGCACATGTCGTTGGACCAGAACAAGGTTTAACTTTACCGGGTATGACGGTGGTATGTGGTGACTCACATACAGCGACACATGGTGCATTCGGTTGTTTGGCACACGGGATTGGAACATCAGAAGTTGAACATGTATTGGCAACACAATGCTTAGTACAGAAGAAAATGAAAAACATGTTGGTGCGTGTTGACGGAACATTAGGTCAAGGTGTTACCCCAAAAGACGTGGTTTTGGCAATTATTGGTAAAATCGGAACGGCTGGCGGTACTGGGCATGCAATTGAATTTGGTGGTCAGGTATTCCGTGATATGTCGATTGAAGGGCGTATGACTGTGTGCAATATGGCAATCGAAGGCGGTGCGCGTGTTGGTATGGTTGCTGTCGATGACAAAACGATTGAATATGTTAAAGATCGTCCTTATGCACCAACAGGTCAACAGTGGGATGCGGCAGTCGCGTATTGGAATACTTTACATTCTGATGAAAATGCACATTTTGATACGATCGTGGTTTTAAATGGTGAAGAAATTGAACCACAAGTGTCTTGGGGGACTTCTCCTGAGATGGTGATTCCTGTATCTCAAGCCGTTCCAACTTTGGAACAGGCCAAAGATGATGTACAGCGTAATGACTGGACCCGTGCGTATCAATATATGGGTTTAAATGCAGGTCAGGCATTGGCTGATATTCAATTAGACCGCGTATTCATTGGTTCTTGCACCAACTCACGTATTGAAGATATTCGTGCTGCTGCAGAAGTGGCAAAAGGTAAAAAAGTAGCGTCTAGTATTAAACAGGCAATGATTGTTCCAGGCTCTGGTTTAGTGAAACAACAAGCGGAAGCGGAAGGTTTAGATAAAATCTTGATCGAAGCTGGTTTTGAGTGGCGTGAGCCAGGTTGTTCAATGTGTTTGGCGATGAATGCTGATAAGTTACAACCCGGTGAACATTGTGCATCGACTTCAAATCGTAACTTTGAAGGCCGTCAGGGCAATGGTGGACGTACTCACCTTGTCAGTCCAGCAATGGCAGCTGCGGCAGCAATTGCAGGTCACTTTGTTGATGTACGTTCATTCTAATCAGGCTTAAGGAGCAAAGAGATGAAAGCTTATACCGTTGAACAGGGTATTGTTGCACCCTTAGACCGTGCCAATGTAGATACCGACTTAATCATTCCAAAACAGTTTTTAAAATCAATTAAACGCACCGGTTTTGGTGATAACTTATTTGATGAATTACGTTATTTAGATGAAGGTTATCCGGGGCAGGATAATTCTAAACGTCCGAAGAATCCTGATTTTATTTTGAATCAGCCACGTTACCAAGCGGCATCTGTGCTTATTTCTCGTGCCAATTTTGGTTGCGGTTCGAGTCGTGAACATGCGCCTTGGGCATTGGAAGAGTATGGTTTTCGTACTGTGATTGCACCAAGCTACGCAGACATCTTTTTCAATAACAGTTTTAAAAATGGCATGTTGCCAGTGATTTTGCCTGAATCTGTTGTGGATCAATTGTTTAAAGAATGTGCTGCTCAGGAAGGCTATCAATTAACTATTGATTTAGAAGCTCAAGAAGTCCGTACACCAAGTGGTGAAGCTTTTAAATTTGAGGTCGATCCATTTCGTAAACACTGTTTATTGAATGGCTTGGATGATATTGGTTTGACTTTACAGGCTGCGGATGAAATTCGTGCTTATGAAGAAAAAACCAAACAATCACGTCCTTGGGTATTTGCTGAAATTCAAGGTTAATTTTCAGCGAACATTTTACACATAGCGTGAATGCCCAACTCTTGCTAACATGCGAGTATAACAAAATGAATGTTGACTCAGTGAAGTGAGGGTTGGGGTTGAGCAATGACTAAGTTTTTGAGTTGCAGTGTTTTAATCGGTTTAACAAGCTTTATGCTTAGTGCGTGTCAATCCACTCAAATGGTTGATTTAATGCGTATCAAGCAAGCTGAAAATAAACATATCAGCCAAAATTCGGTTTCTGTCTATTGTTCAGGTGCAGAGCATTGTGAATTTGCGCGCTTAAATGATGTGATTATCATGGATGAACGTGCACAACGTGCCAATCGTAGCGCCATTCAAAAGGGTTATCTCAAATTAACGGGTGAGCCTTTAGATCAAAATGGTGTTTATTTAACGATTCCACCTCAGCAATATGAGATGGTGATTCGATTCTATCCAATCACTAAACAACATGCTGAAGTTTTCCATGTTATTCATGATTTTAAAGCAAATCAAAAATACACATTTAAGATGTATCGCTTAAGGTCACAGGGTTCAGGAAGTTTACTGAATGTTTCTTCACCGACACCGCTATGTGTCGATATGATTCAAGAAAAACGGACAATTCGCCGTTTTTGTCGCCCGCATAATGCGGTGACTGGCGTGAGCGAATTTGTTGAACAGAAGATTTAATCTCACATCAGTATAGATACTGAAAAATAAATGGAACTACAAATGTCTAAACAAATTTTGATTTTGGCAGGTGATGGTATCGGTCCTGAGATCGTTGCTGCTGCTGAAAAAGTACTGACACGTGTCAATGATAAATTTAATTTAGGTTTAACATGGGAACAAGGTTTGTTAGGGGGTGCAGCAATTGATGCACATGGCGAACCTTACCCAGCAGTGACAGCGGAACAAGCGAAAAAAGCAGATGCAATCTTACTGGGTGCTGTAGGCGGTCCAAAATGGGATAATATTGAACGTTCAATTCGTCCAGAACGTGGCTTATTGAAAATTCGTAGTGAATTAAATCTATTTGCTAACTTACGCCCTGCAATCCTTTATCCGCAATTGGCGGATGCATCTAGTCTTAAACCAGAGATAGTTTCGGGGTTAGATATCCTTATTGTTCGTGAACTGACGGGTGGCATCTACTTTGGTCAACCACGCGGTATTCGTGAACTCGAAAATGGTGAGAAGCAAGGTTATAACACCGACGTTTATTCAGAGTCTGAAATTAAACGTATCGCAAAAGTTGCTTTTGAAATGGCAAACTTACGCGGCGGTAAAGTTTGTTCAGTGGATAAAGCCAACGTGCTTGAAGTGACTGAGCTTTGGAAGCAGACAGTGACTGCACTTAAAGAACAACAATATCCAAATATTCAACTTTCACATATGTACGTCGATAATGCAGCAATGCAATTGGTTCGTGCGCCAAAACAGTTTGATGTGATTGTGACGGGGAACTTGTTTGGTGACATTCTTTCCGATGAAGCAGCAATGCTAACTGGCTCTATTGGTATGCTTCCATCTGCTTCTTTAGATGAGAATGGCAAAGGTATGTATGAACCTTGTCATGGTTCTGCTCCTGACATTGCTGGCCAAAACGTTGCTAATCCACTTGCAACCATTCTTTCTGTGGCAATGATGCTACGCTACACCTTCCGTGAAGAAGTGGCTGCAAAAGCCATTGAGGATGCTGTAGGGCAAGTTTTAGACCAAGGCTTGCGTACTGGCGATATTATGTCTGATGGTATGCGTAAAGTTGGTACGGCTGAAATGGGCGAGGCTGTCGTTGCAGCGATTGCATAAGCACTTGTTTTAGATACTTACTCATAAAAAACACAGCTTAAGCTGTGTTTTTTATTGTTAAATTTTGACTTCTGATAAGTTTTGATAAAAGTCTATCCATATTCTCGCCATTATACCGATGGGTATTAGATTCGCTTTAAACAGCTAACAGGCTCGACCTAAATACTCGATAGATTCAGCAACACCATCTTTTAATTGAAAAGTGACTTTACAATTAAAATTAATATCATAGCTTGGCGTGCCCATCGTATCATAACGAATCACTGGCATACCCATTGCATTAGGGCCTACAGTCGCATTGCCTCCTGCCATTGGGATATTGATTGGTCTAAGGATGGTATAGCTTAAGGTGCTATTACTGGTTTGGACTTTATCGCTTACCTGATATCCCATTGCCTTAAAATTTAAATTGCTTTGAATTTCAGCACTGGTTTTACCAATGAATTGCTGTAAATATTGATCTAAATTTGCAGGTCGGGTGTTTAAGCTTTTACATCCAACAAGTGCAATAGATGCCAATAAAAACATACATACATGTATTTTCATAAGCTTCACCTGATCCATAGTTAACTTAATTTAGAAATGATCTCTACTTAGTATAATAAATATACACGCATATGTATCTAGATCTTTTGCTGGGCAAACCAAGTGGTATAGATTTTACTAAAAAAGCATCAAACAGACTGGACTGGTGAAGCTGTGAAAAGATCAGTTGTATTAAAATTTAGAACAAATTAGTGCTATCAACTTTGAAGTAAATGGATTACAAATGATAAATAGGTATAGGAAACAGATTTTAATGTGTCAGATGTATAGTTGCCAGACGATAAAAGATCGTAAGCAGGAGGGTAAATCTTGTGGATAATGAAAAAGCCACCTAAAAGTGGCTTTTGCTTACACTAAAACTTAGCGTGCACGATATGTAATACGACCTTTTGTTAAGTCATATGGTGTCATTTCAACTTTTACATTATCGCCTGTTAAAATACGAATATAGTGTTTACGCATTTTACCAGAAATGTGAGCAATCACTTCGTGACCGTTTTCTAAACGCACACGGAACATAGTATTAGGAAGCGTTTCGGTGACAACGCCTTCGAACTCGATAAGTTCCTCTTTATTGGCCATAGCCTACCTGATGATCAAATTGGAAAGGCGCAAATTATAGGCAATTTTTTGCAGAAAGACAAGAATATTCGGCATTACAAGGCGGTAGATGACTTGAAAATAAGCGAACATATTGTTAAACAATTTCTACAAAAAAAAGCGGATAAATATTGTCAGTTTGGTCAATCGACTGTAATCTAAATTAAATGTTTTAAGTATAAATGAATAACATACAAGGAAGGGCACTGCGTGAGTCAGCTAACTGATGCTTCGGTTGTTTTACGATTAGGCTATCAAGCGATCCGTCGTGCAGGATTGCCGACAGAAGAAATATTATCAAAGGCTGGGGTAGCATTGGGTCAGGTTGACCAAAATGCTCGAACACCGTTGAATGCACAATTTGCATTTTGGGTCGCTGCGGAGGAAGTCAGTAATGATCCAGATATTGGTTTACACCTCGGAGAGCACTTGCCACTGTATCGTGGGCAAGTAATCGAACACCTGTTTATTTCAAGTGAAAACTTTGGCGAAGGCTTAAAGCGTGCCTTGGCTTATCAACGTTTAATTAGCGATGCATTTCATGCCAAACTGATCATTGATGACGATGGACGTTGTTATTTAACCAATGGCGAACAACCTTGGGGGGAGAACATCGTTAATCGTCATTTTTCAGAATGTGCTATTTCAGGGATTTTACGCTTCTTTAAATTTATCACTGAAGGACGTTTTGAACCGATTTACATCGATTTTAATTTTACCAATGGCGCTTCTGATGGTGAGTATTATCGTGTTTATGGTTGTCCTGTCAGTTTAGGTCAAAAAGAGACGCGTCTTTATTTTGATCCATCAATTTTAGAATATCCATTGTGGCAAGCGGAGCCTGAGTTATTGCAATTGCATGAACAACTTGCAATTGAAAAACTACAAGAGCTTGCACGTTATGATTTAGTGGGTGAAGTACGCCGCGCGATAGGCTCAACCTTGGAAAGTGGTGAAACAACCCTTGAAACTGTTGCTGCACAACTCAGCATTACCCCACGTCGTTTACGTACACAGCTTTCGGAAGCCAACACCAGCTTTCAGCAAATTCTTTCAGATTATCGTTGTCGCTTAGCCAAGAAATTATTGGCCAATACCACTGAAAGTGTTGAACGTATTGTTTATTTAACTGGATTCTCTGAGCCAAGTACTTTTTACCGCGCATTTAAACGCTGGACCAATGAAACGCCTGTGGAATATAGAAAGCGTAAACAGCGTTAATTCGTATGTTTGCGGGAAATGAACTGAACAGTTTTAATATAAAAAATCCTTCTATTGAGAAGGATTTTTTATATGTAGCCGCAAAAATTATTCAGGCATATTTAACCAATGTGGCCCTAACGGTGGTTGAGGCAATTCAAATTGTTCTGGGTAATCTGCATGAATAAAATAAAGTCCATCTGGTGGCGCGGTGATTCCTGCCGCTTTACGATCTTGTGCCGCAAAAATTTCATCAATATGATCCACTTCATATAGACCTTGGCCAATCTCAAGTAAGCAGCCCATGATATTACGTACCATGTGGTGTAAGAAGCCATCTGCCTGAATATCGAGAACTAGATAGTTGCCATGGCGAATTAAGCGGCAATGTTTGACATGACGTACAGGTTGATTGGACTGACATGCCGCAGCACGAAAGCTTTCAAAATTATGCGTACCTTGAAATTTTTGCGCCGCTTCAATCATCTTATCCACATCGAGTGGATAATAGGCATGTGTCACTTGTTTATGTAACAGGGCTGGGCGATTTGCCGATTGATAGACCACATAACGATAACGACGTGCCTTTGCCTTAAAGCGTGCATGGAAATCGTTATCCATTTCTTTAATCCATTGGATTGAAATGTCTTTGGGCAATTGACTATTTGAACCCATTAACCAGCCACGTATAGGGCGAATCGCATTGGTGTCGAAGTGGGCCACCATATTGGTCGCATGGACACCCGCGTCAGTACGACCTGCACCATGTAAAATAATGGGCTCGTCGGCAATTTTACTGAGCACCTTTTCCATGGTTTCCTGAATACTACGTACGCCAGGCTGTTGAGTTTGCCAACCTTTATATCGCATGCCACAAAACTCAATACCAATTGCAAAACGTTGCATAAATACCTCTATTCAGGATGATCATACCAATGGTCATGCCATTGTTCCGAAGAGGGGTATTGTAAATAAATTTTAACAATTTTGGCATAAAGATCTGCTTGGCTCAGTGCATCACTGACTAAAATTTTTGAATCTTTGATCCATTGGCTAATCGCATAGCGTTGATCCATGCCACCTAGAGGCACTTGAGTCGATAAAATGATTTGGCAGCCATTTTCCTGCAAGCTTTTAATTTTTTGGATAATGCCCGCATTTATGGCTAAATTACCTACCCCATAAGCTTGAATAATCAGGAAATGCGGAGCATGTTTGGAGAAAATTTCCAGATTATGTTCAAACTGTAATATTTCAGTCGGCACCATCATCCAATTGATGATATTGAGCGATTTGGCTTTTTCAATATGTGAAAGTTGTACCTGAATGACGGAATGATCTACCGCTATTTGTTGTTCGGCTTTGAGTCCTTTAAACGCATCTAAAGCAGTGCTATGAGCTTTTAATGTGGTTCTTGCATGAATCACTTGATGGTAGAAAGCCAAATACACGCCTAAAGGAAGTCGAGTAACGGCATCCAGTGCGGTATTTAAATTATCCAGCGCATCGGTGAATTCTCGAGTATTGTCCCCTTGAATATTGAGCAGTGGATATTGGCTTCCAGTAAGGACGACATGACAGGACTCAGCTAAAAAGCGTGATAAGGTCGCCGCAGCATAACTGAGCGTATCTGTACCATGAATAATGACAAAGTGCTGGAAATTTTGGAGTTGTAGGCTTTGTATTTGTTGAATCAGCATAAGCCAGTCAATTGCCGTGCATGCACTACTGTCTTTAATACTGGGCGCCTTAAAGCACTCAATTTTAAACTGAGGTGCTAAGACTTTTTTGAGTTGGGGAATAAACTCAGCATCAGGCATCGGCGCTAAAGGCTCGCCAATACAGCCAAAAGTTCCACCCATGTAAATTAAAGCAATTTTTTTGTTCATAATAAAAAAGCAGCCATTCATGACTGCTTTATCTTAAGACGAATAGATTTAAGAAGCTATTTGATTGAGTAAATTTTGTGATTGTTGGCGTTGTTCAGCGGTATACGCTACTTCATTTTGTGAGAGTAGCTCACGAACGGAAGCGTATGCACCCAAATTTAGATATTGTTGAGCAAGGTCTAAATTTAATTGAACTTCATTCACTTGAGCCAGCTCAGGGAATGAATGGAGTAATGGGTCGTTTACATCTATGGCCAGACTGGTTTCAGCTTCACTAGGCGTTTCAAGGTTAAGTGTTGCTGTGCTATGCACTTGCTCAACTGTTTCAGGTTTTGGATCTAAATCAAAACTAAAAGTAGGCTGTGTTTCTGGTTCAGTAGGTGTGAGTTTAAATTCAAAATCACGTACTGGTGTATTTTCTTCAGTAGCTACTGGCGTAATCGGTTCAGCAAAATCAAGTTTGAATTCTGGTGCGATTTCAACTTCTGCTGCTTTTTCAACTGGAGCTGCTGTAGGTTCATTTGCTGTAAACGTGAACTCTAACGGTTTGACAGTTTCAGTTTTAATTTCTGGGGCAGGAGGAACTACTTCAAAAGAAAGCTCAGGTGTTGCTGTTGGTGTTTTTTCAGGTGCAGGATCTAGATTAAATTCTAAAGGCTGAACAGGTTGTTGCGGTGTCTCAACTTTCTGTTCAACAAGCGTTGAATGATCGAATTCTAGCGCATCGACTTGTGCCAGATTTTGCGTTTCGGTTTTAGATACAGCGGGTTGTGAAATTGTTTCTGTATTTTCAATCAAGGCATCAAAGGCAGCTGTATTTTTGCTTTCTGGCACGACAGGGCTTGATGGCTCAAAAGCAATCGATTCAACTGGCTGATCAGCTTGATTGGCTTTTCGTCGTTCTTCGGCTTGAATGACGATTTCGTCTAAGCCCAATGAACGAATATGATTAATCAACTGATTCACTGCAAATTCATCTTTTTGTGCCAGATGCACATCTAAAAGATAAAGATAAAGTTCATGTTGAGCATTGTCTTGGTTTAAAACTTGATTGATTTTTGCTTCAGCAGAGAAATAGTTTTTCTCAGCAATCAGCTTTTCAATATTACTTTTTAATTCAGGGCTTAATGGTTTTGTTGCTTGTTTAACAATAACTTCATCTTCAACAACAGTGGTCTGTTGTTTTTTTGAGGTACGCGCAGTGCGTGCAACATTTTTCTTTGACGTCTTTTTATTGTTACTTTTTTTGTTATTGGTACTGGCGCTCTCTTTATTGGCATCCTCTCGTTTTTTGAGCACGATCGCCACGACCAAGAGTAGAACAAATGGAATCACATACAACAACATTTTATTTCCCCTTCATTGAGCACAATGAATCAATATTTTGAATATCCTAACTATTTGGTTTTTTTGCATTCTGCTGTTGTAATTGCTGTTGCAATTGAGCGAGCTGAGCATTTAATAATTGAATTCGCTGATTCTTTTGTTGTAAACCTGCTGCAAGTTGGTTCACATTCTTCTGTAATTTAACCGTTTTTTCACGAGAAGTCATAACTTTTGTAGATAATTCAGTAGTGGTCTGATTCAACTGTGTATTTTGCTTTCCTTGACTCTGAGCAGCGGGTTGTTCATTGTCTGCGACTAAACTCATTTCTGCTTGATCTAAACGATATTTGGCAGAACCCGATTGCTTTTTGGCAATTTCAGGTGTAGCCGTTGCAACTTTATTTTTGCTTTGTGGTATTTGACGATAGCTGGCTGCAAGATTGAGTGCAGCACCACGACGAATACGGTTTACATCACCTTGAATAAACGCATTGGCATTATTTGCTTTAATTTGTCGCATCACTTCTGGAACGCTTTGATTGGTTTCTGCTGCAATACGAGATGCAATTTTCCACAGTGACTCATTGGCCTGAACAATATGCTTAGGTTGTTTATCTAATGCTTTATTGGCTTTTTCCTGTTTAAGCGCTTTTTGTGACTCCGCTTTCGATTTCGCTACGCGAGGCTCATTCGATTTTGCTTGCTTGGTCTCAGCTTTGGAATCTTTTGGCTTTTGTGATTCTGCTTTTTGCTCGTCTAATTTAGCGGGTGGGGTCTGAGCTTTTGTAGATTGCACAGGTGCTTTTTCGGTTGGTGGCTGAGGCACTTGTTGTACAGTTACCGCCATTGTTTGTGGGGTATTCTGAGCACTGCTTTGATGATTGCTTTGAAGAGAGTTCGGAGTATTGGTTGTAGCCGCAGGCGGTGTTTTTGTCGCAACTGTGGTTGGTTTTTGTTCTGTTTTGAGAGCTGGTGGTGCAATCACATTAATTGCTAAAGTACCAGCTGAATCCGTTGTCGTCGTTGCTTTGGTTGCCATAGCTGGTGGAGTTACGACTTCTGGCGTTGTCACGTGGTATTGCGTGCTGGTTGGTAAATTTAATGCAATATCTTTTTCGCTGACGATGATTTGAGGTGTCAGAGGCTTTTCTTTGACTAAAGCATTGCTCATTGGAGCAGGAACGTTACTACGCCCACGGGTCAATGGGGCTTTGACTTGCTGAATATGGGTCGCACTCCCTTCTTTGACTTTTAATAATATATTTAATTCAGACTCAACAATCGGACGAGAAGAGGTAATCACAATCACCCCAGTGCCATCTCCTGAACGACGAGTATAAAAATTTAAATGTCCAGGTGCTTGCGTGGAAATACCAATATTTTGAATATCATCTGCATCAGCTAATCCGACTTCTATTTTTTCATTTGGATTTGCATTACTAAACTTCATTTCAGCATAAAGCAGATCACCAGCCCCTGATTGAACTTGGATCGGGTCTATTGTAATCGCACTCACCGCTTGCGACGTCATGATGGCTAAAATGGCAATTTTTAATTTGTTATATACAGTCATCTCTATCCATTGCTCTGACAAAGTTCAAGGCATCCCCATAATACAATATTTAGCTGTAGTCTATATGTAAAATATTAACATTAGAGTTACATAAATATAGTTACATAAAAAAGCCGATCAAGATAGATCGGCTTTTTCATTGTTTATGAGTTTTTTGTGACTTTAAGCATTTTTATAGTCGATTAAGATACGTAACATACGACGTAAAGGCTCAGCAGCACCCCAAAGTAATTGGTCACCTACAGTGAATGCGCCTAAATACTCTTTACCCATATTTAATTTACGTAAACGACCTACTGGCACAGATAGAGTTCCTGTTACAGCGACTGGAGTAAGATCCGTCATTGATGCATCACGTGTATTTGGAACCACTTTTGCCCATTGGTTAGACTGACGAATCATGTCTTCAATCTCATCAAGCGGAACATCTTTTTTCAATTTCAATGTTAATGCTTGAGAGTGACAACGCATTGCACCAATACGTACACAGTGACCATCAATTGGAACAATCTGAGCATTCCCTAAGATCTTGTTGGTTTCAACTTGACCTTTCCACTCTTCTTTAGATTGACCGCTTTCAAGTTGCTTATCAATATAAGGGATCAACGAACCCGCTAAAGGCACACCGAAGTTTGCTTTCGGGAAACCTTCGCCACGTTGTAATTCGGCAATTCGGCTGTCGATGTCTAAAATCGCAGAACGTGGATCATCTAACAAATCTTGAGTATTGTTATATAAATACCCCATCCCTGTGATCAGCTCACGCATGTTTTGCGCGCCAGCACCCGAAGCGGCTTGATACGTCATCGCCGTCATCCATTCCACCAAATTGTGTTGGAACAGTGAACCCATGCCCATCAACATCAAAGAAACCGTACAGTTACCGCCAACAAATGTTTTAATACCATTGACCAAACCGTCTTTGATAACATTTAAGTTGACTGGGTCGAGTACGATGATTGCTTCATCATCCATACGTAATGTAGAAGCTGCATCGATCCAATAGCCTTTCCAACCTTCAGCTTTTAGCTGAGGAAAGACTTCTGATGTATAGTCGCCACCTTGACAGGTAATAATGACATCCATTTGCTTCAGACTGGTAATGTCCGTCGCTTCCATAAGTGCTGGAGCAGTTTTACCACCAAAAGCAGGCGATTCACCACCTGCGTTACTGGTAGAGAAATAGAATGGCTCAAAATGAGCAAAATCATTCTCTTCAACCATACGTTGCATAAGGACAGAACCAACCATCCCGCGCCAACCGACCAGACCTACTTTCATGTCACTTTGCCTCGGTGCGTTAAAAAATAAAAGGGGGTTTGAGTGTATCAAAAGAGTGTGTAACTGCAATAGCATACACAATGAAAACACAACTATATTGTGCAATATATCTTGTTTATGATACATGCAAAATTGATATTAATTTATGAATCATTCAAAAATTAAGAATATAAGAGTGACAAAATATGATCTGGATAGAAGTACTTGCGTTGATCGTGATTTGGCTAAGTTTCTGGTCACTGATTCCCCGTGATGAATGGTGGTTTAGAGGTGCTGATTTTCCACGCTTGCAGATATTATTTGTTGGTTTGATTGCCTTGGTCTTGATGTTGTTTTGGACAGCGCCGTGGGACTTGGCTCGTGAAGTGATTTTATTTTTATTGATAGCTGCCTTAGCTTTTCAATTAAAGATGGTTTTGCCTTATACCTTCATTTGGAAGAAACAAGTCAAACAGGTGAGCAAAGATCAGCTTAATCCTGATCAGCAAATTTCAGTGATTGTGTCGAATGTGCTGACACCGAATGATCAATATCACTTATTGCTTGAGCAAATTGAACAGCACCAGCCAGATATTGTTTTGACACTTGAAACTGATCAAACTTGGCAAAATGAATTGGCTCAAATTGAAAAAGATTATCCTTATCGTGTGGCTATACCTTTAGACAATCTCTATGGGATGCATTTGTATAGCAAACTCAAGTTGGTTGATACAGAGGTTAAATTTATTCTCAGTGATGAAATTCCGTCTATTCATACCACGGTGATTTTACTATCTGGGCAAGCGGTGCAACTGTATTGTTTACATCCCAAACCACCAAGCCCAACAGAAGCCAAAGACTCGACTTTACGTGATGCTGAATTGCTTATTGTGGGGGATCAGATCAAAGACTTGGATGAAAGTTGTATTGTTATGGGGGATTTAAACGATGTTGCTTGGTCACGCACAACACGTTTATTTCAGCGTATTAGTGGTTTGCTTGATCCACGTGTGGGGCGCAGATATATCAACACCTTCCATGCCGATTATAAATTTTTAAGATGGTCTTTGGATCATTTATTTCACAGTACAGATTTTGCTTTAGTACATATGCAACGACTGCCTCATGTGGGTTCAGATCATTTTCCGATTTATGTGGTATTACAAACAGGGCGTATTTTTGAGCAAACTCAAGAAGAGTTAGAGCAAACCGATGCAGATGAAAGGGAAGCGCAAGAGGCAATTCAGGAAGGGATTGAAAAAGCAGAGAAAGAGGAGAAGTTGGTGACTGATGAAATTGCGCAAAGTTATAAAGCTGGAACCTGATTGTCTGACAATAAAATTAAAAAATGGCTGATTTTTGTAAGCAATTACTTACATGGATTTAGGCCCTAAGCGGATAGCATGCAAAGCATATTCGTTTTAATCTTTACTTATCGACACAGGGAATGAGAACGGAAAATCTCACTAAGGAAGACGAAGTCGATGGAGCAATCATCAAGGATTTGATGTTGGAATGGATAACCAAGAAAATAAGAATAAGATGTGAAAGCACAACCTCATGAACCCGAGTTTTGCAGGATGCAGAACTCGGGTTATGCTTTATTTATGGTATATAATTTAGAATAGACAAGATTGAAAATAAAAAAGAGTGGCTATGTTTCTCGCAAAAGTTCAAGAGTTTGCTTCAAGTCTTAAACATTTTACTGGTTTAAGTAGTGATGCTTTATTTATCTATGCAGGTTTAATCATCTATTTTATTGTTGCTGCAATTCATAAAAGACAACTTAAATCAAATCTTGCGATTATCGCCACAGTGGTACTTGCCTTTGTAATAGAAATCTTTAATGCACGCGCAGATATTTTTGGTAGAGGTTATTGGCGTATTTGGGAAAGTATCCATAGCATAGTCAATATGATTTTTTGGCCTTATGTGATTTGGGCGATGGCACGTTTTCGGGTATGGAAAGGTTAGGTCTTTCTACTTAACCTGCTTATGATCCAGATTGTTTTTTATTTTCCATAATGTTGATTTAAGGCGTCCATTTCAGCAGAAATTTTTTGTTGAAGTGCCATTGAACGTTTACCAAGTTGCTTAAATTCATCACTAGGTGCATTTGCATTAAAATCTGAGGCTGTTGAAAGCGTATACATTTTTTGACTGGTGATTAAATTATCAATCATCTGTGTGCGTAGACTTTGTACTTCACTACTTTTTAAATTTAATGCCATGATTTGTTGTTGAGTTGTCGCTTGTATATCATTGGCTTTGAGTAAAATCTGCTGGCGTTTTTCAGGTTGGGGTGCAGCTGATTGAAGCTCTGCTCTTAATTGAAGTGCTTGAGTATTTGCTTGATTGACGATCTGATTAAGTTGAGCCAAGTCTGTTGTAATCTCTGTTGCATTGGCTGTACTCAGTTCAGTCGCTTTGCTTTTCCAATTGCCCCCAGTTGTTGCACTAGGCGTAGTTTCTGAGGTTTTGTTTTGGGCGATATCTACTTTTTGCTCTGAACATGCGGTAAACATCAAACTGAAACTGATCAAACATGAAAAAAGAACTTTATTGGTGATATTCATTGTTTTATTTTCCTTAAATTTGAATTTATTATTGATAAATCTTAATTCGCTTTGTTTGATCAAGAAAGTGGGCATGTGTAACTAGACGCAGTTCGCCATGAACGATGCTATTTAGACGCCAGATGACCAAAATAAAAAAGGAGATATTTTTATATCCCCTGATCGTTAAAACAAAAACACTTAAACTTAATAGATTCTTTCGTAGCCTTTTGGACGTGTTTTAAAGCGACGATGAAACCACATATATTGTGTCGGTGCGATCCGTAGTTGATTTTCAATGATTTTATTGACACGAATCGCATCATCCATTTCATCTTCACTGGGTAATGGATCAACAGCAGGTTCAATAAGTACATGATATTTTGGATCTTTGATATCACCATCACGATAAAAATACAGTGGGATTGCGACAGCTTTTGATATTTTCAATAAACGTCGATGCGCCGTTACCGTTGCAGCGGGCGTACCAAAAAAGGGAGCCATCACCCCTTGTTTTAATCCAAAATCCTGATCTGGACTATACCAAATCGCATCACCTTCTTTCAGATGGCGAATCAATCCACGCATATCATCATGATCAATCTGCGCTTTATAAATCGTTGCACGACAACGATAAATCAGCATATCGAGTAAAGGATTATTCTGTGGGCGATACACCACATCGGGTTCAAAAAATTGTGCGCATAAATAACCACCAGCATCAAGCATGGTGCTATGGGTGCCGAGTAACAGTATGCCTTGACCATTTTGTTTGGCCTGTTGAATATGCTCTAGACCTTGGATGCTGACACGGTTTTTAAACCATTGTGGTGAATACCATGCATTTAAAGTTTCAAAGACCCCAATCATTTGATCAACAAAGACTTGTCTTGAGTTGTCGATGACTTGCTCAGGTGACCATTCTGGAAAGCAGACTTCTAAATTACGTGTTGTTGTTTCACGACGTGATTTTAGTCGATCAAAGGCAATATTGCCCAACAATGTCGCTAAGCGATACTGAATTGCCCAAGGCAAGATCGCGAGCATCATCAAAAATACAATTGCAATCCAGATTCCCCAATATTTCGGATGTAAAAATGCCCAATAAAATTTTCCAGGCTCGTATTGATGCTTTTTACTCATAGCAGTTTTGTAAATTTTGGGGAAGTTAAAACTGAAAGGAGTGTAGCATGAAGCGGTTTAAAGAAGAAAATTCAAGATGTCATTCACTCTCATTGAGGATACGCAAGGAAGCATGACGTGAAAATAATTCGGTTAATTCAAGGTGATATTACAGTTCAAAAGGTGGATGCAATTGTAAATGCTGCCAATACCTCGTTACTTGGCGGTGGTGGTGTGGATGGTGCAATTCATCGAAAAGGTGGTTCTGCTATTTTGGAGGATTGTCAAAAGATCCGAGCTCGACAGGGTGGTTGTGCAGTTGGTGAAGCAGTGATTACCACAGCGGGGTTGTTGCCCTGTAATTATGTGATTCATACCGTGGGCCCCACTTGGCAAGATGGACAGCATGCTGAAAATGAACTTCTTGAGAAAGCCTATCTCAATAGTTTAAGACTCGCTGAGCAACATCAGCTAAAAACACTGGCATTTCCGAATATTTCAACAGGGATTTATCGTTTTCCTAAATCAGAGGCAGCATTTATCGCCATAAACAGCGTGACTGAATTTTTAAGCCAGAGGAACAACTTAGAGGAAGTCAGTTTCGTGTGTTTTGATTTGGAAAATTTTAAAATCTATCGCCAGCATCTTGCTGAGATTGATCAAAAGCAAGTGCATGTTTTAGGTATATAATCGCAGTTATTCACTGACTATTTTAGACAACCTTGCGATGAGAGATACCTACTTAGACAGTTGTAAGGCAACACTGATATTTCTTGTGGTTCTCGGGCATTTTCTAGAACGCATGATCGGTTGGAAAGATCCGATTGATCATGTCTTATTAGGTACGATTTATTTTGTACATATGCCTGCTTTTATCTTTATTTCGGGCATGTTGTTTAAAGACAGTAAATGGTTTAAGAATATTTTATTTTTTGTCGCGCTCTATTTACCCTTTCAAATTCTATTTCCTGCATTTGATGCCATCTGGTCAGGTAAATTTCAGCTCAATTGGAATGTGTTTGAACGACCTTATTGGATCTTATGGTATCTATTGGGCATGATGGTATGGACAACGCTTAGCCATTTTTTGATAAAAACAAAATTTGCACTGCTGATTGCACTGATTCTTGCTTTATGTGTCGGCTTAAGCCCATGGAACAATTACCAATACTCAATCGGAAGAATTTTTAGCTTCTTTCCATTTTTTATTGTGGGTGCACTTTATGGCAAAACTATTGTCGAGAAAATTCAGCAATTTAAATTCACTCAAATTTTAGCTGGATTCATCGTGATGGGTATTGCAAGCTTGGTGTATTTCACCCAAATCAATCCATTTTGGTTATATGGCAGTTTAAGTTATCAGCAACTTAAGGTAAGTATGTGGGATGGTACTTGGATCAGAATAGGCTGTCTTTTGGTGTCGAGTTTGGGCATTTTCGCGATGTTTGCATGGACAAAATTATTAAATATTGGCTGTGTGCAACTTGGAAAAAACACCTTGGCGGTGTATTTGCTACATGGTTTTGTGGTGATGTTGATTGCACGTTATTGGCAACTGGATTTTAATATTTTTGTGGAAATTGGGATTTGTATTGGTTTATCTGTATTGATCTGCTGGATGTTACAACAGCAATTTTTTGATATTTTATTAAGAAAATTATCTTTATGGTTAATCAAACCTGTTGAAAAATTCGGTTTAAAGTAGCGAATGGATTTGAAGTGATCCAGAGCATTCGCTGAAAATTTAAAAGCTACACTGTTGGTGTAGCTTTTAAGCATGAGGATCATAATTTTATAAAGCGACAGTTTTAAAACAACGTTTTAAAGTGGATTATTTGGTTGCTGCTTTACCCTCTACTTTTTTTGCTGTTGCTGATTTTTGTGCAGCGGCATGGTGTTTTTGGCTATGACCAGCTTTATGTTGTTTTTGCATTTGATGGGTTTTAACCGCTTGAGTCGAATGCTGTGCTGGAGTTGCTGCCATTGCAGAACCTGCGAAAATTGCTGTGGTGAATGCTGCAACAAGTAATGATGTAACTTTTTTCATGATCATATTCTCACTAAATAATTCGAGATCTGAACTAGATTCGATAATCATATCTTGGTGGATTTGTATGGAAACATCATGAAGTGCTTGTAGCGAAATTCGGTATAAATGAAATGATCATTGGTAAGATGAGTGGGGAATGGTAAGTGCTTTGATTTTTTAAGTTTTATTTAATTTTAATCAGTAAAGTTTTGCCGTCATTTTAACTTGAACTAAGCCATTTAAATAAGTGCGTTTATTTTTAAAAATGAAGGAGTTTGTTATATATCATTTCAAGTATTATTTAGATAACGAAATTCTGATTACAAACTTAAGTTTAGCATTTTGATCTTTTACTGCTACTCCACTATTGGAATGCCCCTCACATGAATAAGACAATCAGAAGAGCAACCATAAAGGACTTAATTGCAATTACCCAATTGATTGCGCCTTTTATTGATGAGTTTGCAATCAATGACAGTGGGCGACAACTGTTTTGCGTAAGTATGATTGAAAAAATGCTTGAGAATCCTGAAATTCACTATTTTGTTTATAGCGATCATCAGGAGATGATCGGTGTTATTGCGTATAAGAATCCTGCCCATTTGGTTCATTTCTTTATATCGAAAGAGAAGCAAGCTCAGGGAATTGGCCGAACAATGTGGAACTTTATTTTGCAGGAGGTGAAAAAGTCTGGTGTTTCAGTATTTACGGTAAATTCAAGCTGTAATGCACAACCTGTTTATGAACGATTTGGCTTTGTGGTGAAAGATGAAACCATTGAAAATCATGGGTTACGTTATGTTCCAATGTCTTTAAATCTGGTTAATACATAAAGCTGAAAATATGTGTTGTATATCTATAAGATAATTGATCAATGTTGTTGGTTTCAATGTCGGCAGGCTCAATAAAAACTCCGCATATTTGCGGAGTTTTTATTTAAAGATTTTAGAAGAATTAACCTTTGGTCATTTCTTCTAATGCATCCCAACGCTCCATTTTTTCAAGCAGCAGTTCATCAATCTCACCAAGTCGTTGCGACGCTTTGGTGGCTGCATCTGCATCAGTCACAAACCAAGAACCATCTGCAAGTTTTGCAGTCAGTTCAGCTTGTTCTTTTTCCAAAGCTTCAATTTCTGCGGGTAATTGTTCTAAAGCGCGTTGATCTTTATAACTCAACTTCACTTTTTTAACGGCTGGTTCAGCAGGCGTCGCAGCAGCTTCCGCTTTCGCAATGGCTTTTTTTACATCACTTTTCTGATCGACAACACGTTGATCTGGGCGTTGTTCTAGATAGTCTTGATAGCCACCAATGTATTCATCGATATTGCCTTTACCATCAAATACCCAAGTTGATGTCACAACATTGTCCATAAATGCACGGTCATGTGAGATCAATAATAAAGTCCCTTTATAATCACTCAACATCTCTTCGAGTAATTCTAAAGTCACCATGTCTAAGTCATTGGTTGGCTCATCCATCACAATAAGGTTAGACGGTTTAAGCAATAACTTCGCCAAAAGGATACGGTTACGCTCACCACCTGAAAGTGCTTTTACTGGAGTACGCGCGCGTTCAGGCGAGAATAAAAAGTCTTGTAAATAGCTGTAGATATGACGGCGACCACCATTAACATCGACAAAGTCTGAGCCTTCAGACACATTGGCCATTACTGATTTTTCAAGATCTAGCGCATTACGTAATTGGTCAAAATAAGCCACTTCAAGCTGTGTACCTGTTTTTACCGAACCGCCATGTTCAAGTTCACCTAAAATGGCTTTAATCAAGGTGGTTTTACCTACACCATTATCACCGACTAAACCAATACGGTCGCCACGCAGTACTAACGCAGAGAAATCTTTAATAATTGGTGCATTATCACCAAAAGCCACACTTAAGTGTTCAATATCAAAGACCAATTTACCTGAACGATTTGCCTCTTGAGTCGCCATGCTCACTTTACCTTGTTGTGAGCGACGTGCTTTAGATTGTTCACGTAAATCTTTTAATGCACGTACACGACCTTCGTTACGGGTACGACGTGCTTTGATCCCTTGACGAATCCAAGTTTCCTCTTCAGCCAAGCGTTTATCAAACAGTGCATTCTGCTTTTCTTCAGCTTCCATTTGCTGTGCTTTTAGGTCGAGGTAGCGTGAGTAGTTACCTTCATAACTACGTAAAACACCACGATCTAACTCCACAATACGTGTCGCAATACTGTCAACAAAAGCACGGTCATGGGAAATAAATAATAGGGTGAGATTGTTTTGATCGAGTAAGAATTTCTCTAACCATTCAATACTTTCTACGTCCAAATGGTTGGTTGGTTCGTCAAGTAATAAAACGTCAGGTTGCGTCAACAATGCACGTGCTAAAAGTACACGGCGTTTACGCCCGCCTGATAAATCAGCTAAATCCGCTTCAGGATCTAAGCCCATTTTGCTCAAGATAGAATTTACTTTGGTTTCTAAGGCCCAACCATCGAGCAAATCCAGCTTATGTTGTAGGTTGCCCATACGATCACAAGCTTCCATATCACCTAATACACAAGCATCGCTGGCTTCGTGGTATTCTTTTAGGACAAGCGCGGCTTCTCCTGCACCTTCGGCAACAATATCTGCAACTTTGCCCGAATCCATCGGTACATCCTGAGCAAGCATAGAAATCGTAATACCATTTTGTAATGCAATTTCACCTTGATCAGGCAATAAACTTCCCTCAATCAGTTTGAGTAAAGTAGACTTACCTTCACCGTTACGACCAATCAGACAGACTCGTTCGCCTCGTTCTAAATTGAAGTTTGCGCCATCGAGCAGGGCAGGTCCACCAAACGCAAGTTGGACATCCCTTATAGTAATATAGGCCATACGGTTTCCTAAACATCCCACACTGAGGACTAAAAATGACTAAACATAAAAATATTGATGATCAGGCGTCATTTTCCGCACCCATAGAAGATTTGCAAGTCCGAATTGCATTTTTAGATGATTTAGTCGAACAATTAAATGATCAAGTGGCGCAACAAAGCTTGGAAATCGCTGATTTAAAAAAACAAATGCAGTTAATTTACCAACGTATAGAATCTGCTGATTTGTCAGAAGGTATTGCAGCATTTGACCCAATGACCAATCGTCCTCCACATTATTGATGCAACGGATGTGAAATATGAGTGGCTGAGGTGTGCTGAATCAGGTGTAAATTCACACATAGCAGTGATATTGGCAAAGGATTTGCATAACGCAAGCGCTAAATTTGTGGGTTAAAATGGATTATGAACTTAAAAAACCTCGAAGCATTTTATTGGGTGGTGACTTTAAACAGTTTTAATAAAGCCGCAACAAAGCTTCAAACGACACAGCCTGCAATTTCTCAAAAAATTACTGCGATTGAAAATGATCTCGGTTTTAAAGTGCTTGATCGCAGTTCTCGTCAAATCAAAGCCACGCATAAGGGCACGACCTTATTTAAATATGCTGAAAAGTTTATGCGACTGGAAACAGACTTGGTGGCTGAACTCACAGAAAGTCAGTATTTAACAGGAACGATTCGTTTGGGGGTTTCCGAAACGATTGTCCATACTTGGCTAGTGGAGTATATGGAGCAAGTCCAGCAAGAGTTTCCCAAAGTTTCCATCGAAATCGTGGTGAATTTAACTCCAGATTTACAAGAAGGTGTACGCATCGGTGATTTGGATATGGCGTTTTTACTGGGGCCAACTTTGCCTTTTGAATGTATAGAACGTTCATTGTGTGATTTTGAATTAAGTTTTCTGGCATCACCTTCATTTAAAGGTGGAATCGGGCAGATGTCATTGCGGACATTGATGTCGCATACCATTTTAACCTATCCAAGAATTACCTATCCTTATAAAGAGCTCAAAGCCAAAATGAAAGAACAGAAGATCGATGAACCGCTATCCATCACAAGTTATTCATTGGTCACATTATTACGTTTAGCTGAACAAGGTTTAGGGATTGCAGTGGTACCTAAACTAACGGCAATCAAAGAAATTTTAGATGGGCGATTGGAAATTTTGGATACGCCAATCCAATTAAAGACATTCCACTTTACCGCAATCTATACACAAGGCAATAACACCGCATTAAAAGAAAAGTTGACGGATTTAGCGGTTTTAACTTCGGAAAATGCCATGAAAAAGCTGAATAATAAAATTAGATAATGAACAATAAAACGGCATTTTATGCAGCTTTGGTTTTGATTTAAAAATTGCAAAAATATGAAATATTGATAATGAGAACTTATAGAAAGTGATAAATATTCATTATTAAATGATTTTAAAAATAATAAAAATATATAAATTCAATATCTTATGTTTAATGAATTTTGGATAAAGTCTTATTGTGACTGACCTTCGCCTATGCTTTTATTTGAAATACAGATTTGGTTCAGCATAACCAGAAAATCTTAAAAGTTTAAAGGATTAAAGAATCTCGTATTTTAGAAAAATAGATGTTCTTTGTTTCACTTGAAATAGCGTTGATTAAGCTCAAATGGATGAGGAACGCCTACATGTCTTTATTGAAATCTTCTTTTTTGTCTGACCGTCAATGGGCAATTGTTGCATCTATCTTTATGATGGCAACGTCTGCGATGGGGCCAGGTTTTCTAACTCAAACCGCTGTATTTACAGTGAAATTAGGTGCTGCATTTGGTTTTGCAATCCTAGTTTCGATCATTATTGATTATGTTGTTCAGCAAAACATTTGGCGTGTGGTTACCTTAACGCAAATGCGCGCTTCTGATATTGCCAATAAAGCCTTACCGGGGAGCGGTTACTTACTCGCATTTCTGGTCATTTTAGGTGGATTTTTCTTTAGTATCGGTAACATTGCGGGTGCTGCACTGGGCTTAAATGCACTCTTTGGGTTGGATACCAAGGTCGGCGGCGTGCTGAGTGGTGCTTTGGCAATTCTGATTTTTGCTTCCAGAAAAGCCACACTGGCGATGGACAAGAGCATGATTATTTTGGGGTTACTCAAAATCGTTTTGATCGTGATCGTTGCATTTATTGTCATGCCACCTGTGGGGCAAGCTGTTCAACAAACTTTTGCACCTGATCAAATTGATTTCGCCATCATTACAACCATTGTTGGCGGTACAGTGGGCGGTTATATCTGCTACGCAGGCGCGCACCGTTTATTGGACAAAGGTGCTGTAGGACCAGAAAATATTGATGAAGTGGCCAGAGCCGCAACCAAAGGTATTGTGGTGGTCGGGATCATGCGTTATGTATTGTTCTTGGCATTCTTAGGGGTTGTGGTCAGTGGTGCAAATATTGATTTAGCAAGTCACGATGCCAACCCAGCTGCGCAAGCATTCCAATATGCTGCGGGTACATTTGGTTTTAAACTGTTTGGTTTGATTTTTTGGGCAGCGGGAATCAGTAGCACAATTGGTGCAGCCTATACCTCTGTTTCATTTATGTCCGCATTTAAACAGAACTTAACCACTAAACATACCAACTACCTCACCATTAGCTTTATTTCTTTAGCCCTGTTGCTTTACGTGATTCTAGGTGCAACACCTGCGGGCTTACTGATCTTTGTGGGTGGTTTTAATGGTTTGGTATTACCAATTGGTTTAACGATTTTTGTCTACGTTGCGGCATGTCGTAAAGACATGATGGGTAATTATAATTATCCAAAATGGTTGCTGGTTTTGGGTGTATTAACCTGCTTACTCACATGGTGGATGGGTTATATGTCATTCACGACGGTATTTAATTACCTCACCAAGCTCTAATCAACTTCACACTCAATTGAAAAGGAATGATCACAATGTATGTCGATTTAAATAGTGACTTGGGTGAAAGTTTTGGCTCATGGAAAATGGGCAATGATGAGGAAATTTTACCTGTGGTCAGTAGCGCCAATATTGCCTGTGGCTTTCATGCAGGTGACCCGTTGGGAATATTGAAAACGCTTCAACAAACGGTGAAGTTAGATGTCACGATTGGTGCGCATGTTTCCTACCCAGATTTGGTTGGTTTTGGTCGCCGTAATATGGATCTGTCTCAAGACGAGCTGATTGCAGATGTGCTCTATCAAATTTCGGCACTTGACGGTTTGGCAAAAGTTGCTGGCTCCAAAGTGCAATATGTCAAGCCGCATGGGGCGTTGTATAACACCATTGCCAAAGATGCTGTACAAGCCGAAGCCGTGATTGAAGCCATTAAAATGTATAACCCATCATTGGTACTGGTTGCTTTGGCTGGGTCAAATTTGGTTGCACAAGCACGTCAGGCAGGTCTAAAAGTGGTTTCAGAAGCCTTTGCTGATCGTGCTTATAACCGTGATGGCTCACTGGTTTCACGCCGTTTAGAGGGTGCTGTTTTGCATGATGCAGAGTTTGTGGCAAAACGTGTGGTTGCGATGTTAAAAAATGGCGGGGTTGAGTCAATTGATGGTGTCTTTACCCCGATTCAAGCCGATACGATTTGTTTGCATGGTGATACCGCAGGTGCACTAGAAATGTCAGCAGCGATTAAAGCTGAGCTGTTAAAAAACGACATTCAAGTTCGTTCATTTTGTGCATAAAACAATAAGGACAAAACACATGTTTAAAGAGATTAAAGTCGATCCAGTTCAACTCAAAGCGGCATTGGATGCGCGACAACAAATTCGTGCGGGTTTTGATCAACCCACTGCAGGAATGGCTGCTGGGATGACGCAAGTGAATATGATTTCTGTACCCAAAGACTGGGCATATGATTTCTTGTTGTACGCACAGCGTAATCCGCAAAGCTGTCCTGTATTAGATGTTTTGGAAGAAGGCGTATACCACTCTCGATTGGCTGCTGACTCAGACATTCGCACTGACTTTCCACGATATCGTGTTTGGAAAGACGGTGAAATGGTTGATGAGCTCACTGATGCGAGTGAGCTTTATAACGCGCATCCTGATTTAGTGACCTTTTTAATTGGCTGTAGTTTCTCCTTTGAAACAGCTTTGCAAGAAGCGGGGATTGAAGTGCGTCATATCCATGACAAGACCAATGTACCGATGTATTTGAGTAATATCGAATGCCTTTCTGCTGGACGTATTTCAGGAAATATGGTGGTTTCTATGCGCCCAATTCCTGCCCATCAAATAGCTGAGGCTGTAAAAATTACGGCGCGTATGCCGAGTGTTCATGGTGCTCCCGTACATATTGGTCATCCTGAAAGTTTGGGCATACGTGACATCAATCAGCCAGATTTTGGTGATGCCTCACGTATTGAACAGGGTGAAATTCCAGTATTTTGGGCATGTGGTGTAACGCCTCAAGCGGCAATCATGAACTCGAAAATCCCATTTGCCATTAGCCATGCACCAGGACATATGTTGATTACAGACATACCTGATCGTGCGTGGCTGCGTTAAGATAAGAAAGGATCAGTAAATGCGATTTTTATCGGTAAATTCCGACAGTTTCTTGATTGAACTTTCTAGTTTAGAAGAAACTTTGGCGTTATACAGTAAATTGCAAAATTTACACTTGAATGGAATCAAAGATTTAATTCCTGCTGCAAAAACAATTTTAATTTGTTTTAACGAAATCAAGACTGACTTTAAAACCTTGAGTGTTTTGATTAGTACTTTAAACCTTGATTCAGGTTTTGATCGCAATACGCAGGAAGTGATTATTCCGATTCGTTACGATGGCGAAGATTTAGCACAAGTGGCGGAACTGCAAGGCCTTTCTATAGCCGATCTGATATTAAAACATCATCAAAGTACTTGGGACGTTGCCTTTATTGGCTTTGCTCCAGGTTTTGCTTATATGAGTAGCCTTGATCTGCCCTTTACAGACGTTCCTCGTCTAAAAACACCGCGTAAAAAAATTCCATCAGGCTCACTTGGACTTGCTGGGCAATACTCGGGTATCTACCCAAAAGATAGTCCAGGTGGCTGGCAATTGATTGGAACAACGTCAGAAAAAATGTGGGATTTGGAGCGTCAAAATCCTGCGTTTTTACGACCAGGAATGCGGGTGCATTTTGAGGATATAACCCATCATCCTGTATCTGTGGATGTGCCCAAGAAAATCACGCCACGACAAGATTTAAATTTAAAACACCCCCTATTCAAAATCACGGCATCTGGCTTGCAAGTTTCGATTCAAGATGAAGGCCGTTTTCAGCACAGCAATATCGGTGTGGGTACAGCAGGGGCGATGGATGTCGCTTCGATGCATTGTGCCAATCGAATCGTGGGGAATCCAACGGATACGCCTGTGATTGAGGTGCTAAATGGCGGTTTAAAAGCAGTCATGCAAAATTCAGCTGTCATTAGCGTGGCAGGTGCAATTTCCAATATCCATGTGAAATTTGCAGATGGTCAAAAAGCAGATTTTGATAGCTATCAGGCGATTGCACTGGATGAGGGAGATGAATTTCAAATTCAAACGCCGAGTGCAGGGTTACGCAATTACCTTGCGGTTCGTGGTGGTTTGGATATTCAACCCGTTTTAAATAGCTGTTCTTTTGACAGTTTAGCCATTCTTGGTCCAGCCCCTTTAAAAACGGGTGATGTCATTTACCAAGGTCAAGTCGTCCCATCCAATATCAGCATCAACGAAGTGCCAAAATCCAATCTCCCATCCCTTGGCGATACGATTGAACTTGATATTGTGATGGGACCTCGAACGGATTGGTTTGAGCAAAGCAGTATTGAAAAACTGTGCAATCAAGCATGGTTAGTCACCAATGAAAGTAATCGAGTGGGATTACGTTTATCTGGGAAAGCGCCCTTAACACGTAAGATTCACCATGAATTGGAAAGCGAAGGCACATGTATTGGTGCTTTGCAGATTCCACCCAATGGTCAACCTGTATTATTTATGAATGATCACCCCTTAACTGGTGGTTATCCTGTGATTGCTTCGGTTGCCAAGCATCATTGGGATTTGGTGGCACAAATACCTGCGGATTGCCATATCAAATTTAGAAAAATCGCCGAATTTGTAGATATCGAGAACTAAGATGAACCAGCAAAAATATGTAAATGAAAAATTATTGATTGCCAATCGTGGTGAAATTGCTGTGCGTATTATCCATGCTTGTCGTGATATGGGCATTGCTTCTGTGGCAATGTATGCAGATGATGATATCGGCAGTTTACATGTCGAACTTGCAGATGAAGCATGGGGTTTGGTTGGCGCAACCGCAAAAGAAACCTATTTAAATATTGATGCCATTATTGATATTGCTAAAAAATCAAAAGCCACCATGGTGCATCCTGGTTATGGTTTTTTATCGGAACGGGCTGAATTTGCACAAGCTGTGATTGATGCAGGCTTGAAGTGGGTAGGCCCATCTCCTGAAGCAATTACCAAGTTAGGTGATAAAATTGAAGCACGTAAAATCGCTGCTTCAGTGGGTGCTCCTTTGGTACAAGGCACACAAGACCCATTGAATAATGCAGATGAGGCTTTAGCCTTTGCAAAACAATATGGCTTGCCTATTGCAATTAAGGCGGCATTTGGCGGTGGTGGTCGTGGTTTAAAAGTGGTTTGGAAGCTTGAAGAAGTGAAAGAACTCTATGACTCTGCTGTCCGTGAAGCAAAAGCGGCCTTTGGCCGTGGCGAATGCTTTGTTGAGCAGTACTTAGACAATCCTCGTCATGTGGAAGCGCAAGTGATTGCAGATCTACACGGGAATGTGGTGGTCTTAGGTACGCGCGATTGTTCTTTACAGCGTCGTAATCAAAAATTAGTTGAGGAATCTCCAGCACCATTTATCAGTGATGAGATTTACCAAGAGATTTTAACTTCAGCAAAAAATATTTGTCAGGCTGCTCAGTATGTTGGAGCAGGGACAGTCGAGTATTTATTAAGTCAAAACGGGACTTTATCATTTTTAGAAGTCAATACACGGTTGCAAGTTGAGCATCCTGTGACTGAAGAAACAGCGCGAGTTGATTTGGTGGTTGAGCAAATTCAGGTGGCTTTGGGCGAAGAGTTATCGATCAAAGAAACCCCTAAAGCACAAGGCCATGCCATTGAGTTTCGTATCAATGCAGAAGACCCTAGCCGTGGTTTTATTCCAGCATTTGGTACACTAAGTTTATTTGAAGCACCTTTTGGTCATGGTGTGCGTGTAGATACCGGCGTGCGCACAGGCTCTCTGGTTTCCAGCCATTTCGATTCTTTAATGGCAAAGCTGATTGTGACGGGGGAAACGCGTGAAATCGCAATACGCCGCGCAAAACGTGCTTTAAAGCAGTTTAAAATTGAGGGTGTGGCTTCAGTTTTAGATTTTCATCGTGCCGTGCTGAATGAGCCTGATTTTACCGACGAATTTAAAGTACATACGCGTTGGATTGAAAATGACTTTAAACAAGACTTAAAATCAACTCGACGTGCAATTCCTCAGCATCAACAAGCGATGGTTTTAAGCTATATCGAAATTGATGGGAAATTACATCGTCTAGGCTTACCTGCAGGGATGTTTGCTCAAGGTGCAGTTCAGGTGGAGCAACAACCAGCGCAAAGCACAGAGTTAGCACTTCAACCTGAGCACTTACAAGCGCCTATAAACGGTGCAATCATTGCTTGGAAAGTCCAAACTGGTGAGCAAGTGAGTGCAGGGCAAGTTGTGGCAATTATGGAAGCCATGAAAATGGAAGTTCAAGTTTTGGCACATCAAAGTGGTCAAATTGAATTGCTGAAAGAAGTCGGGAGCACGTGTCAGGCTGATCAAGTGATTGCAACCATCCAATGATATTTATCTTTAAAATCTAAAGCTTATATATTTAAGTCAGATGGAATTGGGAATTTAGGATTAAATTTCCAATTTTATTTGACCTTTTGTTGAAAGCTGGTTGTAATGCTTGCCACTGTTCAGTTGCAAACTTTTTGACCATGCCGAATAAAGCTGTTCTTCTCGATCTTGAAAATAATATGCCTACAGCCAAAATGCTGCGGGAGATTATTGAACATTACCCAACACTCTATCTTTTCAATTGTACGGGGCAATTCCAGTACTCACTGGAAGATTTAACTGAATTTTCAGGCTGGGTGAGCAGTGGTCAGGTGGTGATTTTAGAAGTACCGAATGCATCTGAAAAAGAATATGAATATGCAGTTGTGGTGGGGCAATTATTGGCATTATTAGAGCCAGAGATGCAGATTGAGGTCATTTCTGCGATGCCAAGTTGTTCCTTATTGTTGGATCTGATGCGTAGTGCTGATCTAGCGTGTAGTTTTATTCAAGTCGAATCAACGTTGGAACGTCAACGCAACAAGTACTCGATACCTAGTCTACAAACCATTCAAAATAAGCCGTATTTGCAAATGGTTAAAAAGTATTGCGATGCCTTGGGAGAGATGACAGGCAAACCGAATACCATTGAAAAATTAAAGAATTCTATTGTGAATATTTTACAAGTTGTGCCAGAAAAAGCTCAGCATCTGGTCGGCATGTTAATTAATTTAAAAATTGTCAAACGCTTTGATGATCAGGTGGCTTATCGTAAAAAAGTCTTGAAACAATGGACAAGTCTCGATATCGACAAGCCTGTTTCAGCGTATCCAACTGAGACGGAATCCGCAGCACAACCCAATATCAAACTTGAAAAAATTGATCAAATTTTAGAAAAATTACGTATCGATTCAGATCAGGTGTTACAGGAAATGGATCAGCAAGACTCAGTGAGTGCAGTACATCAGGTTTTGTTTAAAAACTTTGCCAAAATAGATCCAGTGCAAATTGAAGTTATTCATAAATTGAATAATTTAAAAACCGATAAACCTAAAGATATTTATGAGTTGCGTGATTTATTGGAGCAAATGTTTCCAAAATCAGATATCCGTTTATTGCTTAAAGAATTGATTGAAAAAGGCTATATTTATTGGAATGGTCATGAAGTTGTTTATAGCCATGAAATGTATTTAAATTAGGGCGATTTTTAAGCTGCTCAGAGCAATATAAAAAAGCGCTTAGATTTGGATATTTAGCGCTTTTTTATTAAGCCATACACTATAGTTTTATAACTTTGCTTATGCTTATAAATTTGCTACGCCACCATCGACCAAAAGTTCGCTACCGACAATAAATCTAGCTTCGTCAGAAGCAAGATAAATAAAGGCATTGGCAATTTCGACTGGATCTGCCAACCTTTGAATTGGCACAAGATTTTCAATACTGGCTTTGAGCTGTTCAACTTCAGCAGGCGTACTCGCAACTTTGTTGAGGGCAGGGGTTAAGGTTGGTCCTGGTGAAAGTAAGTTAAATCGTATTTTCTGGGCTAAAAGTTCTCTAGATAAGGTCTTGACCAAAGAGCGTAAGGCGATTTTTGAAGCGGCATAAACGCTACTTTTCTCTAAGGCGATATGAATACTGGTCGAACCACATAAAATCACTGAAGCATGGGGCTTGATCATTGGAAGTAAGCGTTGTATCAGAAAAAATGGACCTTTTACATTGGTATCGAAAATCGCATCGAATTGTTCAACAGTCCATTGTCCAAATGCTTCATGGCTAACACTGCCTGCATTGATATAAATTACATCGAATTTAATGGATAATTGTTGCATTTTTTCAATGAAATGATCTTGTGATGCTAAGCTTGAGTGATCACATTGGATGCCCAAACTTTGGCTGCCGAATTGTTCTTGTGTCAGTACAATTTGATCTGGATTTCGGCCAGTAAACACAACAAAAGCACCTTCTTGTATTGCGCGTTGTGCTGCTGCAAAACCAATTCCACTGGTTGCGCCAGTAATTAAAACCGTTTTATCCTTTAATCGCATGTTTTTCACTAAAATGTCTACAAACCCTTATATTGTGAAAATTTATTTGCCAAAGTAAGTACTTACCAACTGGTGACTTAGTCGTTGTTTGGTTTGAAATGGACTAAACTCAAAGGCTATAAAATGTAGCTTTATGTAAGGTAGAAAAAATGACGACACTGCAATATGAGCAAAATTGTTCGATTATGCGATTTGTTGGATTATTTTCGGGAAAATGGGTATTGCCAATTGTCTATCATCTTATTGAAGCACAGCATCCTGTTCGATTTAGCCAATTACAGAAGGCTTTAGCGCCAATCCCACAAAAAGAGTTGTCGAAACATTTAAAACTGCTGGAGCAACACCAACTTATAACCAAGCAGATTTACCCAGAAGTACCGCCTAGAGTGGAATATCAAATTACCGAATTAGGACAAACGCTGCAAAGCGCTATTCAGTCATTGGGAAGCTGGATGGAGCTTTATGAAAAAAATATGAATGAAAAATAAGAAATTAAACTGACCTCAAAATCAGTAATTGGCGGTAATTTTAATTTTAAACTTGCGTTTTATATTCAGCTTATGCAACTCTAATATAGGAATTAAAAGGTGAACTATGGAACACACTGGTCTTTGGGTTGCGCTCGTTATTATTGTTTTTGTATTGGGCTCAATTTTTGGCTTACGCGTAAGCCCTAGAGAAAAAGCATTAGGTTTAATGCGAGAGAAAGCACGCAAGATGGGCTTACACCCACGTTTAGTGGCTGCACCAGAGTGGACGAAAATCCCGATGGCAACAGAGTCTCGTGCGAGTATGGTGGCTTATTATAGTGTACTGATTCCAGATGCACGCTTAGCTTTGATGCGCGCCCGTGTAGAAGAGCAAAAGCTTCAAGTGGTCCTCGGTGATGAGAAATTTAAAGATTTTCCCATTGCATTAAAAGGGATTTATGCTATTGATATGCAGGCCAACTGTGTAGGGCTTTATTGGGATGAAGAATCTGACCTCAGAGCAACACAGCTTGATGATATGAAGGCATATTTACTTAAATTGGCTGAAATTTAACTTAATAATAGGAACAGTGGTTTATTATGGCGAACGCTCCTCGGTCCACATCCAAAAGCACAACAGCAAATTCTCCTGATGCTGGGAAAAAACGTGCATTAGTGATTGTGGAGTCGCCTGCAAAAGCGAAAACGATTAATAAATATTTAGGCTCAAATTACATTGTGAAGTCTTCGGTAGGTCATGTTCGTGATTTACCTACAGGTGGTTCAAGTAAATCGACAGAAAAAAAGCCTGCAACGCGTACCAAATTGACGGATGAACAGAAGGCTGAAAAAGCACAATCCGCTTTAGTCAATCGTATGGGTGTCGATCCTGAGCATGGTTGGAAAGCCAAATATGAAGTGCTTCCCGGCAAAGAACATGTGGTCGCTGAACTCAAAAAACTAGCCAAAGATGCAGATGAAATCTATCTCGCAACGGATTTGGATAGAGAAGGAGAAGCGATTGCGTGGCATTTAAGAGAAGTGATTGGTGGTGATGATAGCCGTTACCATCGTGTGGTCTTTAACGAGATTACTAAAAATGCCATTCAAGAAGCATTTAAGCAACCTACACGTCTAGATTTAAACCGTGTGAATGCGCAACAAGCACGTCGTTTTCTCGACCGCGTGGTGGGCTTTATGGTTTCACCGCTACTGTGGGAAAAGATTGCACGTGGCCTCTCTGCAGGGCGTGTACAGTCGGTTGCAGTAAAATTGGTGGTCGAGCGTGAGCGTGAGATTCGTGCCTTTATTCCTGAAGAATACTGGCAAGTTTTTGCAGACACTCATTCTGCAAAAGATGAAATTCGTTTAGAAGCAGTCAAACAAGGCGGCAAAACATTAAAATTACAAAATAAAGCGCAAACAGATGCTTTATTGAAAATTTTAAAAGATGCTGAATATAAAGTTGCAACACGTGAAGATAAGCCAACGAAGGTCAATCCAAGTGCGCCTTATATCACTTCAACCTTGCAACAAGCTGCAAGTACTCGCTTAGGTTTTTCAGTAAAGAAAACCATGATGCTTGCACAGCGCTTATATGAAGCTGGTTTTATTACTTATATGCGTACTGACTCAACATTCTTGAGTGATGATGCTGTCAGTATGGTGCGTAATCATATTGAAACTGAATTTGGTGCAAAGTACTTACCTGCTAAAGCAAATCGTTATGGGAATAAAGCCAATGCGCAAGAAGCCCATGAAGCGATTCGTCCTTCCAATGTTGCCTTAAAAGGCGATAGTTTGGCGGGTGTTGAGCGTGATGCACAGCGTTTATATGATTTGATCTGGCGTCAATTTGTTGCATGTCAAATGACTCCAGCAGAGTATTTATCCTCAACGATTTTGGTTGATGCGAATGGTGTAGAACTCAAAGCCAAAGGTCGTACTTTAGTTTTTGATGGTTTTACCAAAGTTCGTGGTCAGAACAAGTCTGATGATGATGTTTTATTACCTGCAGTCAAAGTGGGTGAAATTCTCAAACTTGAGAAACTTGATCCTTCTCAACACTTTACTAAACCACCTGCACGTTTTACTGAAGCATCTTTAGTAAAAGAGTTGGAAAAACGTGGAATCGGTCGTCCATCGACTTATGCTGCGATTATTTCGACGATTCAAGATCGTGGTTATGTCAAACTCGACAATCGCCGTCTTTTTGCAGAGAAGATGGGTGAAATTGTTACCGATCGTCTAGACGAGAACTTCAATAACCTGATGAATTATGCATTTACTGCAGATTTGGAAGGTCAATTGGATAAAGTTGCAGATGGTGAACGTAATTGGAAAGAACTGTTAGATAGTTTCTATGGTGATTTTAAAAAGCGTTTAACCACAGCACAGGGCGAAAACGGCATGCGCCGTAATCAACCTGTAGAAGTTGAAGCTGTTCACTGTAAAGAATGTGAACGCCCGATGCAGATTCGTACAGGCACGACGGGTGTCTTCCTTGGCTGTTCTGGTTATAACTTACCACCAAAAGAACGCTGTAAAGGAACGTTGAATTTAACACCAGTTGAGTCGTTGGCTATACTTTCTGATGATGACAGTGCTGAAACTGCTGACTTAATGTCGAAAAAACGTTGTCCAGTATGTGGTACTGCAATGGACAGCTATGTGATTGATGGTGGTCGCAAGTTACATATTTGTGGAAATAACCCAGATTGTGATGGTTATGAGCTGGAAGAAGGCGAGTTCAAAATCAAGGGTTATGATGGTCCAACCATTCCATGTGATAAATGTGATGGCGAGATGCAGTTGAAAACGGGTCGTTTTGGTCCATATTTCGCTTGTATGAGTTGTGACAATACCCGTAAAGTTTTGAAAAATGGTCAGCCAGCACCACCTCGTGTCGACCCAATCAAAATGGAACATTTACGTTCAGTCAAACATGATGATTACTTTGTTCTACGTGATGGAGCAGCGGGTTTATTCTTGGCGGCAAGCAAATTCCCTAAAGTACGCGAAACACGTGCACCGAAGGTTGCGGAGTTACGTTCAGTTGCAGATCAACTTGATCCTAAGTATCAGTTTATCTTGCAAGCACCTGATCAAGATCCAGATGGTAATCCAACATTGGTTAAGTTTAGCCGTAAAAACCAAGCGCAATATATTGGTTCAGAAACCCCAGAAGGTAAACAAACCAAATGGTCTTTGGTCTACCAAGATGGGAAATGGGTAGAAGCTTAATCCATAAATATTTAAAAATGCTGGCCTAGGTCAGCATTTTTATTGCGATTAAAAATTGAGAATATATTCAATGTGGAAAAAGATTCGAGTTGGTATTTTACTGGTCATTCTGTTGATTGTTGCAGTGAACGCATGGCGTGATATGAATCAAGATTGGAGCAAGCCAATCGTTGTTTTATTACATCCGATCAATGCAGATGGTCAACGCTCCACATCAGCCTATATTCAGCAAATTTCAACAGATGATCTTGAAGAAATTGAACATTATTTAGGTCTACAGTCTCAAGCATTTCGTGGGCAACCGATTTCATTTCATTTTCAGCTTGGACGTGAATTAAATACCTTGCCACCTAAGTTTCCAGAATCAGGTCGTATCTTGGATACGGTTTTGTGGAGTTTAAAATTTAGATTTTATGCATGGAAACAGCATCAAGGCGAAGATGGCTCACCATCGGTAACGCTGTATTTAAATTATTATGATCCCAAGTTGCAGAAAGTATTGAAGCACTCCACTGCATTGGAGCGTGGGCGTATTGGCTCAGTGAATTTATTTGCATCGCGAAAGCAAAGTTCGAGCAATAAAGTCGTTCTTGTACATGAGTTATTGCATACCTTTGGTGCAAAAGACAAATATGATTTTACAACGGGGCAGCCACTCTATCCGACGGGCTATGCCAATCCTGAGCAACAACCACGTTATCCGCAGCAGCGTGCAGAAATTATGGGCGGCTATATTGCGCTTTCAGAAAGCAAAAGCAAGACACCTGAAGATCTAGAAGATACCATGATCAGTCGACTCACTGCACAAGAAATGGGGTGGGTGAAGTAGCGTATAGAGCTGTGCTGTTTATCGCTTAGATTCTGCTCAAACAAAGCTTTATTTTGGTACAGATGCAGATTTTATACAGACAAACACCTGAATTAGATCAACAATAAAATGAATGAATAACAACCAAGAGAAGAATTATGCGTACTGTAGGAAATGATTTAGTTCGTCATCAACTCCATGAAAACCGTAAATGGTATCTTCTGCTTGGAGCTTTATTGGTGATCTTTGGATTAGTGCTATTGGCTTCACTGGGTATGGCAACATTGACGGTTGTTGCATTGTTTGGTGCTTTAATGATGATCGGTGGGGTTTTACACCTGATTGCAGCGTTTAAAATTTTTGATGGTGGTTTCCGCTGGCTTTGGGCGTTGTTTGGTGTGTTGTATATTGCAGCGGGTTATTATGCATTTAAATCTCCGATTACTACTGCAGTGGTATTAACCAATTTACTGGCAATTGCTTTATTGATTGGCGGTTTTATTCGTATTTTTAATGCGTTTATGTTAAAGCCAATGTCTGGATGGGGGTGGACATTATTTTCAGGGCTTTTAACCTTGGCAACAGGTGCAATTATTCTGGCATCACCAGACTCTCCTTTTTGGGTACTCGGATTATTTTTAGGTGTGGATATTTTGTTCCAAGGAGTCAACTATCTCACCTTTGCTGCGGCAATTAAACAAATCCCACCTGCGAGTCATTAAGGTTTCATTTAATGTTTTAAATCATATGTGCTTTTAACAAAACGCCTGATCAATGAGATCAGGCGTTTTGCATTTTGGTGTAAACTTTTATGCAACTAGAGCAGTATTCAGTTAAATCTTATCTCAATTAACCTTCCTAAAAAGCGAGGTGTTACCTAGATAAATGATTTAAGCGTTGAAACTCAGCTTATTTCGCGACTTTATATTGGCTGGAAATGGCGATACGGTTCCATGTGTTGATCACAATCGCAACCCATTCAATCGCCGTGATTTCATCACTGGATAAATGCTGTGCAGCTTGTTCATAAGCGCTATCTGGAAAATGTTGATTGGCAATTAATGTGATCTCTTCAATTAAAATTAAAGCCGCACGTTCTTTTTCAGTAAAGTATTCACTTTCACGCCAAGCACTAATCAACGCAATACGATCCGTTGACTCGCCCGCTTTAATTGCATCTTGGGTATGCATACGAACACAGAAAGCACATTGGTTAATTTGCGAGGCTCTTAATTTGAGCAAATGAGAGAATCCAGCATCAAGCCCAGCTTGCTGAACTTTTTGCATAGATAAATTTTCAAGCTCGATGACCGTTTTATATAGTTCTGGGGCAGTCTTACCAAGGTTTACACGTTGCATAGTTGTCATTTCTTTAGTCTTAATTATGAATTTATTAGTTTATCTATACTCGAAAAATCGTTATGTTAATTTTTGAATCTCACCAAAATGCATTTGCTCATGTCTAAAGTTTTTGTTCTTGCGCCTGACTCATTTAAAGAAAGTATAACAGCCGAACAAGCTTGTTTTGCAATGCAACGTGGCATTGAAAAAGTCATTGCTGATGCACAGTTTATTCATATACCTATGGCAGATGGTGGCGAGGGAACAGTCGATGCTTTGGTCGCTGCACGAAGTGGTCGAAAAGTATATATTGAGGTCACTGGTCCATTGGCTCAGCAACGAATATCGACCTATTGGGGATTAATTGATAGCGGTCAAACGGCTGTTATAGAAATGGCGATGGCAAACGGTATTCATCTGATCGAGAAGTCTCAACGCAATCCTTTAGTGACGTCAACTCTGGGTACAGGGGAAATGATTAAAGCCGCTTTGGATTTGGGTGTTGGTAAAATCATTATTGGTCTGGGTGGTAGTATTACCAATGATGCTGGTGCCGGGATGGCACAGGCTTTAGGGGCAAAATTTTTAGATGAAAACAACCATCCTGTAGACGTGGGTGGTGGGCAGCTTCAGCAGATCAAAAGCATTGATATTTCACAACTCGATGCGCGTTTAAAAGCGACTGAGATTATTATTGCCAGTGATGTAAACAATCCGTTATGTGGTCCAAATGGTGCTTCTTTTATTTTTGCGCCACAGAAAGGAGCAACTGCTGAGATGGTCGGGATCTTAGATCAAAACCTTGATCATTTTGCTGCGTTGGTGAAACAACAGTTGAATGTTGATGTTGCAAATCTACAGGGTGCTGGTGCTGCAGGCGGTTTGGGTTTCGGACTTATGGCTTTTACGGGTGCAAAAATACGCTCAGGTGTGGAAATCGTGATTAAAGAAACCCGACTTGAGGAAAAAATTGCCCAAGCAGATTATGTGTTTACTGGCGAGGGTGGTATTGATTTTCAAACCAAGTTTGGCAAAACACCTTTTGGGGTAGCACAAGTTGCCAAGCAGTTGAATAAACCTGTGATTGCTTTTGCAGGGCATATCGGTGAAGGCGTCGATGAGCTTTATGCAGAAGGCTTTAGTGCAATTTTTGGTATTGTTGATGGTGCATGTGATTTAGCAACAGCATTAAAGCATGGTGAGCAAAATTTAGAACGCTGTTGTGAGAGTGTGGCACGGTTGTTAAGACTATAAGGCGGTTTTTATTGTATAAAGTCCTCCTTTAATCTCTGCTAGGGACGATAAATTTTATTGTCTTGAGTTTTTCTTCATTGGTATGTCCTGATTTAAGCGTCAATTCACGACTTGATTCTTGGGTTAAAATGCATAATTTCACTATAGCTCTGCTAAACTAGCAGCCATCCATAAAATGATGAGTGAAAATGAGTTTAGCCAACCTGATTGATGAATTAAACCCTCAACAAAAACAAGCTGCTACGACTGAAACAAAACATAGTCTAGTTCTTGCTGGGGCAGGTTGTGGCAAAACCAAAACCATTGTGGCACGAGCTGCATATCTCATTGATCAAGGCATTCCTGCCAATCAAATCCAAATTTTGACATTTACCCGCCGTTCTGCCAGCGAGATTGTGGCGCGGGTAGAACTTGCTTTAGGTGATCAGGCCAAAGGGTTACGCGCATCTACATTTCATACCTTTTGCATGTATTTACTTAGACGTGTGCCAAAAGCTTTTGGATTGGATCAATTTTCGATTATAGATCGTGATGATCAATTGATGTTGTTCCGTTTGATTCGTGGGAAGGATGATAAAAAGAATCCCAACGCCTTACCTAAACCACAACAGCTTTGTGATTTATATTCCTTTGCACGCAATACTCGGCAAAAACTAAGTTTGGCTTTAGAAAAGCAACTACCTGAGTTTTTAGACGATAAAGAGCAAATCGCTGAAATCATGAAAGAGTACGAAATCCGTAAGCGGGCACGTAGTTTTCTAGATTACGATGATATTCTCGCCGTGGTTGCTTCTGCTTTGGCGCAGTCCGATGGTTTAGCGGATTATGTTGCGGGCTTATGTCAGTACATGCTGGTTGATGAAATGCAGGATACCAATCCTTTGCAGTGGGCGATTCTTGAACCATTAAAAGATAAAACATCACTGTTCTGCGTGGGAGACGATGCACAGTCGATTTATGGTTTTCGTGGTGCGGATTTTGAAAATATCCACCATTTTAAAGAGCGTGTGCCAGATGCAGAGATTTTCAAATTAGAAAAAAATTATCGCTCTACTCAAGAAATTTTAGATTTTTCAAACTGGTTACTCGATCAAAGTTCGATTCATTATGATAAAAAACTGGAAGCTTATCGTGGTGATGGCATTAAACCGCGAATGCATGTTTTTCCAAATGAATTTGATGAAGCAAAATGGATCGCGATCGACATCAAAGAGCGACATTTATTGGAAGGTTCAGCTTGGCATGACCATATGGTGTTGGTGCGTTCGGCCTTTGCTGCAAGACATATTGAGGCTGCTTTTATCCAAGCCAATGTTCCCTACCGATTTATTGGTGGGATGAAGTTACTTGAAACAGCGCATGTCAAAGACTTATTGAGCTTATTGCGTGTTATTGCCAATCCATTGGATGATATTGCGTGGATGCGGTTTTTAACCTTATGGAATGGCGTGGGTGATGTCGGTGCGAGTAAGCTGGCGCAACAACTCTTACTTGATGCAGATATTGAGAAAATTACAGAAAAATTAGAAAAGTTTGGGCGCATTCCTGACAACACATTGCTGATCATGAAGCAAATGAGTGTATTAAAAACCGAAGTTGAAGCCTGTGTAAAACTCGGTGTAGAGGCTATTCTCAATCAGCTTGAAGAAAATTATGCCAAAAAAGATTGGCATAAACGGGTGGGTGATTTTGATCTGGTCAAGCAATTGGCGTCTAAACATACTCAACTGAGCGAGTTCTTAGAAGAATATGTACTTGACCCTGTTTCAATCAGTGAAATTGAGCGTCAGTCGCAAGATGATGTGGTGACTTTAATTACCATCCATTCTGCTAAAGGCACAGAACAAAAGGTTTGCTATGTGGCAAATGTCTCTGCTGGACAATACCCAAATGCACGCGCACAAGGCAATTTCGATGAAGTTGAAGAAGAGCGCCGTGTACTTTATGTGGCTTTAACACGCGCGCAAAATGAACTTATTCTAACCAAACAAAATTTAAGTTTTTGGGCTCATACGCAAACAGATGAACAAGGTCGTAAGATTGAAAGTTATTTTCTCAATGATTTAACTCGAAATTTATGTAGCACAGAAACCCACTATAGACAGCGAGAGCAAACTGTAAAAAGTGCCCTAATCGAGCGTCGGGCGATTAATTTAGATTTTGGTATAGATCTAGATTAAACTATAGCAATCGTTTTTCATTCAAAAAGTAGGTAGGCGAGTGCTTTTTGATGTTTTTTGCCTCGTTTATATTTTAAGGTTGTGAGATGAAAATTTTAGTTCGTAATTTAGAACGTACTGTAACTGAAGCTGAATTGTTAGAGTTATTTAAGCAATACGGTACAGTAGATACTTGTACTCTAGTACTTGATGCAGCAACAGGTAAATCGAAAGGTTTTGCTTTTGTTGAAATGCCACATGGTAGAGAAGCAGTTAAAGCGATTAAAGGTTTAAATACCTTGCGCTTACATGGTCATGGAATTCGTGTAAAAGCAGCAGAAGATAAGCCAGAAGCATAATTGGCAGATATTCTAAGGAGCATTTATTGCTCCTTTTTTATTTTAGTATTTAAATGATCTCGTCAAACCATGATAAAAATAAAAACTTAAATTGATATTTTTGTAAAAACGAGCGCTATCTATTTTATTGACATACAACATGGATAAAATTCATTGTGATTTTTGTTCAATAAAGATTAAGCTAAGACTGTAAAGAATGCCAAAATCTTAGGGAACTTCCATGTCACGTGTAGCTCGCTTTCATGCAGACCGTACCAATCAAAAACTTTATTTTGCTCGTCTTGCATGTATGCAGGGAGAACAAACTGAAAATGTTCAACAAGCTCAAGCACATCGTGAAGCAGCAGTATTTCATTTACATGGCGCGGTTTTAGCATTTCTGCAAGAGTTGGTACGTTATTACCGTTTAAATGATTTTTCCCCAACCTTAAAGTCAATCGAAGAAAATATGGCGGCTAAAGGACAGGTCTCACCAGAAGTTTTAGTGATGCAAAAATTAGCCAAAGAAGGATTTATTGCTGAACTCAAAAGAGCATATCGACTTTGTCAATATGCACCTGAACCAAGTGCACCAGAACCAGAGGATGAAACATCATCAAACTTAATTATCAAAGTGACGCAAACACCTCAAGCTTGGTTGCCTGATACAAAGATTTTAAGAGAGTGGCACCGAGATTTATCGCAACTTATTGATGGTTTTCGTAATGAAATGGTTGAATTCTGATCTTTTTGATCAGATATACTTGAAATTTTGTTTTAAATGACTATATAAAATATCTACAAGATGCAAAGTGCATTCAGCACCTTGCCCCATGTTGAGCATGGAGGATTTATGTCTATCGAACAGTTAAAAGAGTTATTTGGAAATCAGGAAGCTATTTTGGAGTTGGTACAGCTCGAAAGTGGGGAGCTGGCACTGCGTAATGCAGGTTCTGAAAAAGAGCCATTGGTCACTATTCAATTTAATGAAGAAGTGAAAGCACTACTGGGTGATCAAACGCCAGCGATTGCACAACAGATGATTCAAGCTGCATTATTTGCGTTACTTGAAAAACAGGCAGATGAATGGCACGCTGAAGTTGTTGATGAACAACCAAAATTTATGAGCTAGTGATTTCATTTATTCTAGAATAAATACAATAAACGCACTTTCGAGTGCGTTTTTCTTTGTATGCAAATAACCTGACATACGCAAATGGCGTCAAATTCTAGAAGTTCTAAATCTCTGCTTAGATGGGGCGGTGATCCCCCATCCAACATGGTTATCGATACCATTACATAATGAAGCACCACGACTTTCCAATGTCTACAAAGAACGGTCGTGTGGTTTTAGCTGCCTTTTAAAAGATCTACGTTTTAAAGATGAGCCGAATTCAATGTGTTGGTTCATGATGGTGAGCAATTTGGATCTGGTTTAAAATATGATTACTCATGTTTTTCGCCATTTCCTCTTTTGCATAATACACTTCACCGACATTGTCTTTACGGATCACTTCAGCTTCTTCTTTATTTTCAGCACAGACTAACACTTGAATTTCTGGATTAAGCAGCTTGGCTGTATCGACAATTTTATGAATATCTACAATATCCATCGGTGAAATCACCAATAGCCGTGCATGTTGGATATGGGCTTGAATCAATACACTGGGTTCAGTTGCCCGACCAGAAACCGCAGCGATGCCTTTTTCACGCAAATTCTCTACAATTTCGCGGTTCTCTTCGGCGATGACCACTTTGATGCCATCATCCATCAATGTTTTGGTAATACGACGTCCGACTTCACCATGACCAACAATCACCACTTGATCACGTAAATAGGCTTGATCAACTTCATCTGGAAGCATCGCCAATGGGTCACCGCTACGCTCAAGTAAGCGTGCTAAATGCGAACGCTCACGGATCCAGTTTTGCACAGGTTCGATCGCAGAAAATAGAAATGAATTGAGAGTGATAGAAAATAAAGCACCCGCTAAGATTAAGTTTTGCGCTTCAGGGCTAAGTAATCCAAGTGACAAACCCAAGGTTGCCAGAATAAAGGAGAACTCTCCAATTTGTGCCAAACTGGCGCCCACTGTTAATGCTGTATTGATGGGGTAACGGAAAAATAATACCAACGCCATCGCTGCCAGCGTCTTACCAATCATAATAATGGCAATGACTGCTAAGATATGTAGAGGCTGTTCCACAATAATACGTGGATCAAATAACATCCCGACAGAAACGAAGAACAAAATCGAGAAAATTTCGCGTAAAGGTAAGGTTTCTTCTTCTGCACGATGACTAAAATCTGATTCTTTAACTACCATTCCGGCAAAGAACGCTCCAAGTGCCATAGAAACGCCGAAGATTGCGTATGAGCCATATGCGATTGAAACTGCTGCTGCGACTACGGTTAAGGTAAAAAGCTCTCTAGAGCCTAAACGTGCCACATATTGCATAATCATTGGCACAAGACGTTTCCCAATGATGAGCATAAATGCGATAAAACCAGTTACTTTTAATAGGGTGATGCCGAGTGTTAACCAAATGTTTTGATCAGATTCATGTCCTGCAATAGGATGTCCGCCTAAAAGTACGGCTGTTGCAGGCAGTAGAACCAAGACTAAAACCATGACCAGATCTTCGACCAGCAACCAGCCAACGGCAATCTTACCATTCACCGAGTTAAGCAGTCCTTTGTCGCCTAATGCTTTGAGTAAAACCACAGTACTTGCACAGGATAAGCTTAAGCCAAAGACCAGTGCAGAGCCAAAGCTCCAGCCCCAAAAGATGGAAACAGCCATACCCAGTAAGGTCGCAACTGCAATTTGTAAAATTGCACCAGGGAGGGCAATTTTTCGGACTTGCATTAAATCGTTGAGGGAAAAATGCATCCCGACACCGAACATCAAGAACATGACGCCTAATTCAGCAAGCTGATTGGCCAGCGCGATGTCTGCAACAACACCTGGGGTATTGGGACTGATGATAATTCCCGCAATTAAATAACCAATCAAAGGTGGCAGGCGTAATCGTGCAGCGATATAGCCAAAGATCAGGGCTATACCAAAACCAACTGCAAGTAAAATAATCAGATCTACATCATGAGGCACTAAATACTCCTTAAATCTTCAGGAGAAATCATTCAAAAAATCATTTCTTAAGGTAATGACTTTGTATAAAGCCATATAAAATGCACAATCAGTGCCAAATTCGCTAAAGAGTTTAACAAGTCGAAGAAAAAAAAGGCAAAAAAAACGACCCAAATGGATCGTATTTTTTAAGAAAACTAAAATTATTTAATTTTAGCTTCTTTGAAGATTACGTGTTGACGGATTTTTGGATCAAATTTTTTGATTTCCATTTTTTCCGGCATAGTACGTTTGTTCTTAGTAGTGGTATAGAAATAACCTGTACCAGCAGTAGAAACTAAGCGAATTTTATCACGCATGGTTCAGACTCCTTAGATCTTTTGACCTTGAGCACGAAGGTCAGCAACAACCTTTTCAATGCCCAATTTGTCGATAATACGCATACCTTTAGTGGTTAGACGAAGACGTACAAAACGTTTTTCGCTTTCTAACCAGAAACGGTGGTGATGCAGGTTCGGCTCGAACCGGCGTTTAGTTTTGTTGTTGGCGTGTGAGACGTTGTTACCAACGACTGGACGCTTGCCGGTAACTTGGCAAACCTTAGACATGGTGTAACTCCATTGATTTAGCCAACAGCAAATCTGTATGGCCAGTCAAAATAAAACGGATTGAATTCATTCAAGGGGCGTTTTATACCAAAATTCCGCTTAAAAGACAAGCGGAATTCGTCAAAACGCAACATGATCTAATTTGATAGATCATGCCTTGATCAGTTAGCGTAAGAAAGTTTTCTCTAAAATCTTATTTAGGGCTTTGTCATAAGGCGCTAATATGAATTTTAAGCTAAATAGCTTAGGAATAGACATTACTGAACGCTCATGTGATAAACCAAAGAAACCTTCCGGGCCATGATATTTGCCCATGCCAGATGCACCAACGCCACCAAATGGTAAATCGTCTTGTGCAACATGGGTAACTACGGCATTTTGACCGAAATGCCCAGAATGGGTACGTTGAGAAACGTATTCTGCGCGGGCATTGTCAAAGTCGAAATAGTATAAAGCAAGTGGACGCGGTCTGCCATTAATAAAGTCAATTACATCGTCAATTTGATCATATTCCATAATCGGAAGCACTGGACCAAAGATTTCATTCTTCATAATGTCCATTGTCGGTAGAACACCTGTTAAGAATGTTGGGGCAATTTTACGTACACTCGCTAATTCCTCATTTTGAGGATTGATTTCAATCAACTCAGCGCCTTGTTGACGTGCATCCTCTAAATAACCTTGAACACGGTTGTACTGCTTATCGTTGATAATGCTGGTGTAATCTTGATTATCACGAATCGTCGGGTACATTGTTGTTGCAGCTTGTTTAAAGCTTTCAATAAACTCGGCAGTTTTTCCTCTAGGTAGGAACATATAGTCTGGTGCTACACAGGTTTGACCAGAGTTCCATAATTTACCAAAAGCAATACGTTCAGCGACCAGATTGAGATCGCTTGAAGGATGTACGATTACAGGTGATTTACCACCAAGCTCAAGAATAACAGGCACTAGATTTTCGGCAGCAGCAGACATCACGGTTTTACCGACATTGGTAGAGCCAGTAAAAATGATTTTATCGAATGCTAAATGTGAAAATGCATCTGAAATTTGACCACCACCATTCACCACGGCAACCAATTCTTGTGGAAATGCTTCTGAGAGAGCATTTTCAAGTACGAAGCCAAAATTAGAAGATGAACTTGAAATTTTGAGTATTGCGTGATTTCCGGCAGCCAGTGCACAAATCAGTGGGCCAACAGAAAGCAACAATGGATAGTTCCATGGTGCAATAATTCCAATCACACCTAAAGGCTGATATTGCACCCAAGCTTTAGCTGGTTGGTGTAAGATAGACACATGGCGCTTAGATGGTTTCATCCATGCTGTTAAATGCTTGCTATAATATTTAATTTGTTCTAAACATGTGAGTAGTTCACCAATTTTAGTTTCGCTGATTGAACGATTGCCGTAGTCTTGATTGATTGCTTCTGCAAATTGATCTTGGTATTTTACCAGAACTTTCTTTAAGCGAGCTAAACGTTCAATACGTTCCTTTGCTGTAGGAACAGGGTAGCGTTGATAAGCGACTTTCTGTTGTTCAAGAATGTCATGCATACGTTGAACTTCAGGTGAGTAAGAAGTCATTGAATTTGTTTTTGTATGACTGTTCATGACAAACACCATTTACGAATAGGTTAATATAATATAATTTTTAGAGTAAATACTCTAAATAGTCAAGTCACTTTATGTTAGCTTGTGCTAACGGTTAAAAATGGTAATAGGATGTCGAGCTCCAAAACTTTGAAAACGAAAGACCGAATTTTGCAGATTAGTCTGCAACTTTTTAATGAGCGCGGCGAACGTGCAGTTACAACGAATCATATTGCAGCAGAGCTTGGGATCAGTCCTGGAAATTTGTATTATCATTTTCGAAACAAACAAGAAATCATCAAAGAATTGATGGAACAATACCAAAAAGAAACTTTAGATATGCTGTCATTACCCGATGACCGTGGAGTCAATGCGAATGATAAAATCCGTTATTTCCAAGTTTTAAGCAGTCAGCTATGGGAATATCGCTTTCTACATCGTGATGTTTATCATTTAATTGAAAATAACGACGACTTTAGAAAAATTTATCCTCGCTTTGCTGGCAAGGTCATGCAACAAGGGCAAAAAATTTATCATGCCTTTGTTGAAGCGGGACTGATGCAGATGACACCTTCTGAAATTGAAGCACTTATCATCAATATTTGGATTGTCCTGACCAACTGGACCAACTTCCTATATATGTCTGGGCATTTAAGTGACTCCAACCATTTAGATGAAAAATGGATTTGGCAAGCATTGCGCCAGATGGTGTTTTTAGAAGGTCCTTATTTACGTGGCGAAAGTCGTGAAACCTATGAACGTTTGCTAGAAAGCTTCGGTTCTTCGGAATTATTTGCCAGTTTATCTGCGGTAAAACGCGATTGATGCTGAATCAAGATTGAAAGCTGATGAAAAAGCGTTAAAATATTCGGCTGTTTTTTAAATTAACTTATAAGTGATATCCATCAACATGAACATGACTACTGCCAACACAGCACGTCTACTGATTACTTGTGAAGACAAGCCAGGAATCGTGCAAGCTGTATCGAGCTTTTTGTATCATCAGGGCGCGAACATTACTGCGCTTGATCAATACGCAACTGAAGCTCAGGGCGGGCGTTATTTTATGCGTGTTGAGTTTGAACTTGATCATTTGCAATCCCGTCGTGAGAGTCTCATTCAAACTTTCGCAACCAACGTGGCTGAACGTTATAGTATGCATTGGCGTTTAGCTTTAGTGAGCGACATTAAAAAAGTCGGTATTTTGGTGTCTAAAGTTGACCATGCTTTGCTTGAGTTGTTATGGCGTCATTCGCGTGGTGGCTTACCTTGTGAAATTACCCAAGTGGTTTCAAACCATGAAGACTTACGCGAATCAGTAGAAAACTTTGGTATCCCTTTCTATGTGGTTCCTGTCAACAAAGAAAATAAACGTGAAGCCTATACAAAGATCGATGAGTTAATGCAAGGGAATGATTTATTGGTTCTCGCGCGTTATATGCAAATTCTCGATGAAGAGTTTGTACAAAAGTGGGAAATGAAAGTGATCAATATTCATCACTCATTTTTACCTGCTTTTGTGGGGGCAAATCCATATAAACAGGCTTATGAAAAAGGCGTTAAATTGATTGGCGCAACAGCGCATTATGTGACGGCTGATCTGGATCAAGGTCCAATCATTGAGCAAGATGTAGAACGAGTAAACCACGATTTTACTGTGGATCAACTGCGTGAATTAGGCCAAGACGTTGAACGTAACGTACTTGCTAGAGCGGTAAAATGGCATCTAGAAGACCGTATTATTGTCGATGGCAATAAGACTGTTGTTTTTCAATAACATGTGAATATTCATTTAATATTAGTCATAAAAAAGGATGCTTTATGCATCCTTTTTTTATTTTTAATTTGTAAAATCGATTAAAAACATTGAAAAACCAGTTGCAAATGAAAACACTTCTCATTTATCATTGTTGCACTTTAATTGTTCTATCCGATGAGCTTAATCTACAAACTGAATAATTTTTTGTAGTTTGCTCAATTTTAGGTATTTAGATTCTTATGAGTCAGTCTTCCATTGCACCACTTCAAACGCCACCACCGATGAAGAAAAAAGTCCTTGCTGCAGTGTTAGCAGTTGTTGTCGGGCACGTAGGTGTGTTGTGGGGGGTAAGTCATATGAAACCATTTGAACTGCCTCAAATAAAGAAAGAACCTTTAAAAATCAAATTTTTAAAGTTAAAAGAAGATGTTCCACCGCCGCCACCTCCTCCATCTGAACCCATCAAACCTAAAGTTCAACCGAAACCTATAGAGAAGAAAGTTGAGCCTAAACCTGTGGTTAAGCCAAAAATCATTGAGCAGAAAAAACCTGTAGAAAATGATGATCGGGCAAGAAAGCTTGAAGAACAAAAGCGTTTAGAAGAGCAACAGAAGCAGGATAAGGCACGTCAAGATGAGCAAAAACGTCAAGATGATCAGAAGCGTGCGGAACAGCAGAAACGTGAACAAGATGAACGTGATCGTCAAAAACGTGAGCAAGATGAGCGTGATCGTCAACGTCGTGAGCAAGAGCAAAGAAACACGCCGCGTAATGTAAGCGAAGGCCAGGTGTCTTGGAGTCGTAGTCCACGTATCGCAAAAGAGCAATTACTTAAACTGATGTCTCCAGAAGATGGAACAAAGGTTGTGAATCTAGAAATTACTGCGGATGCGGGCGGAAATATTACCAATGTCCGTATTCTTCAATCTAGCGGTAATTCAAGTTTAGATAGTTATGTTGTTAAGCAGACTCAATCTGCAAAATTTAAAGCTTATAGAGAAAATGGTGCGGGTGTACCATTTAAAATTAGGCAAGATTTTGCATTGTCGGTCTCAAAAAAGTAAATAATTTTTTTAAGAATTAGGAAATGTGCATATGAACTTTTCAGTTTATTGGCAACATGCTGATGCGGTCAGTAAGACACTGTATTTCGTGTTATTGGCAATGTCTATTGCAACGTGGACTGTGTTCATTTTGCGTATTTTAGGCACGCGTCAACTCAAGCAAGTTGCTCAAGATCACCTTGCTCAGGCTTTAAAAGCATTAAAAGCCAAGCTTGCGCCATTAAGCTTTGATCAACGTAAAGCGGTTGCAGAACAAGCTTTACTCCGTCAAATCTCAGCAGAAAAGGCCAATGCTGAAAAAGGTGTTTCAGTTTTAGGAACGATTGCTTCACTTGCACCATTTGTTGGTTTATTTGGTACAGTATGGGGAATCTTCCATGCACTTGTTGCTGTAGGTAAAAGTGGTCAAGCAGGTTTAGCTCAAGTTGCAACGCCAGTTGGTGAGGCATTGATCATGACCGGTCTAGGTCTTGCTGTTGCGATTCCAGCGGTATTGGCATATAACATTTGCGTACGTTTTAACCGTACATTGTCAAATGAGTTGCAAGATCAAGCACATGGTTTGTTAATTGATACGATGTTACAACAAGATTCTTCAACGCAAAAAGTTGAATCTGAATCTACCAGTAAAGGTTTAGTTGGAGGTCAAGCTTAATGGCTTTTCAATTGGGAGAAGACAACGATTCTGGCATGAATGAGATGAACCTCATTCCGCTGATCGATATTATGTTGGTATTGATGATCATCTTCTTGGTGACAGCCACCGTTGCTAACCCATCGATACCATTAACTTTACCAAAGACCACTGCTGAAGTAATCGCGCCTCCACCTGAAGCAATTACCATCAGTATCAATCAGAATGGCGATGTGGCTTGGAATGATAAAGTCATCACTTTAGATGAATTGGCTAAAAGATTTGATGAAGAAGGTCAAAAGCCAGTAAAACCAGCTGTACAGTTGAGAGCGGATAAAGAATCTCGCTATGATACCGTTGCACAAGTGATGTCTCGTGCAAGTGAAGCAGGATTAAATGATCTTGCATTTATGAGTGATAATTAATTTAAATAATTATAAATATTTGAAAACCTCCTTTTAAGGAGGTTTTTTTATGTTGATATTTTAACTATTGGGTTACTTCACTTTTGTTGCATAAAGTGAACTATTTCAGTGATCTTAGTCTTTTAAAAGATCTTGAAATTGGCTATGGAGTTTGAGTAATTTTGGTGGAATGGCAAAATTACAATAACCTTGTGCAGGATTACGGGCAAAGAAGTTCTGATGATATTCTTCGGCAGGATGGAAGGTGGGTACTGGACTGAGTTCAGTCACAATATTTAAACCATCTGCTTTGAGCTGCTCAATAAATTGCTCAGATTCAAGTTTTTGCTGTTCATTGAAGTAATAAATCACCGAACGATATTGTGTTCCAATATCATTACCTTGGCGGTTTAATGTGGTTGGATCATGAATTGCAAAAAAAACCGTGAGTAATTGTTGATAATTGATTTGCTGTTCATCAAATTCAATCAAAATCACTTCAGCATGATTGGTATCCCCATTACAAATTGCTTCATAAGTTGGATTGGGAGTATGCCCGCCAGCATAACCACTGACTACGTGATTGACACCTTTGAGTTGTAAAAATACGGCTTCGGTACACCAAAAGCAGCCACCACCAAATAGAGCCTGTTGCATGTGAAGATCCCTTTATTTTTAAATTATAGAAAAGACGAAACGATGCCAAAGATCATATCGTGAACTTGCTTAGTTTGTCATATAACCATTTAAGCATAGGTACAATACTTGTTTGACTCACTAAACAGATCTGTTTAAATTGTTGCAAAATTTTAAAAGCGTAATCTATTCGAATTGCTGTAAAAACTTAAGCTTTTCTATTTAAGGTGAACCAAAAGACATTCAACGGAATGCCTTCTATATTCATGAGAATTTATTCGTCGTCTAATAAATCCATTTGTTTTGCAATTTGATAGAGGTTATTTGAACGATTCCCTGTACGACAAAACATAAGTACTGGTTTTGGAAGCTCGTTAAAGCGGTTGGCAAAGGTTCTAACATCAACTTCTGTGATTTGACCAGCAACAACAGGTAGAAATACATAGTCCAAACCTGCAGCACGTGCAGCTTCTTCTATTTGAGCACTTGTAGGCTGTTCCGTTCCGCCTTCCAAATCAGGACGATTATTTATTACAGACTTAAAGCCTTTTTCTGCCACTTGAGCAATATGTTCTGGACCAATTTGACCAGCAAAACCAACATTTTCACTCATTTCGTCACTCCTATATGATTTAAAATCCAATATGCTATATATAATAGCATTAAGCTCAGAACTGAGTTTGAACGATAAAAGATTTATAAAAGAAATATCTATAAAAGATAACGCAATGGAGTGTGTATGTACGCATATACAGTTGAACCACTATATATTCCCATTGGACAAGAAGTCATAGCGGCGGATTTTTATCGACCTAAAAATCTAAAAAAACCTGCTGTTATTATTATGGCTCATGGATTTGCATGTTTAAGACAATTTAAGTTGGTGAGCTATGCGCAAAAAATTGCACAGGCAGGCTATGCGGTTGTGCTGTTTGATTATCGTTTTTGGGGAGGAAGTACAGGCTTTCCTCGTGAACTAATTTCACTGCAAAATCAATTGGATGATTGGAAAACTGTAGTCAGTTATGTCGCAACTCAAAAGAAAATTAATCCAAAAAAAATAGTGCTTTGGGGAACCTCTTTGAGTGGCGGCTATGTACTTAGTCTTGCAAGTGAGCTAAAAAGTGTCCAAGCCATTATGGTGCAAGTGCCTTATGTGGATGGAGCAGAAACGGCAAAATTGTTTCCAATTCAACAGTTACCCAAGGCATTAAAAATATCTAGTCAAGATTATATGGGGGCAAAAGTTGGTATGCTTCCACGAACCTTACCTGTAGTACATCCCTTTGATTTATGCTTTATTCCGACCAAAGATAGTTATAACGGCTATATGTCGATTGTAAATCCAGACTACTTTTGGAGTGGGGAAGTTCCAGCACGGGTATTTTTTAATTTAATTCGTTTTAGACCAATTCAGACCGTCAGAAGTATTAATATTCCTGTGCTATTTATTGCTGCTAAAAAAGACAGTTTTATCCCGATTGAATCTAGTCGGGAAACGGCGACAAATATTGCACCTTTTGTACAATATCATGAATGGGATATGGCACATTTTGATATTTATCATGGGAAATGGTTGGAAAAATCAATTTTGACCCAATTAGAGTTTTTACATCAACATATTGGAGTGAGCTAGATGATTATTGTATGTCCATCATGTGGCGCAAAAAACCGAGTTCCCGAAGATAAATTAAATGCTCAACCCACTTGTGGTCAATGTCATCAAAATTTGATTACACTTGCTCCTATTGAGTTAAATGAACAAAATTTCAGTAACTTTGTCAGCCATAGTGATTTGCCAATTATGATTGATTTATGGGCAGAGTGGTGTGGTCCTTGTAAAATGATGGCACCGCATTTTGCTGAAGTTGCAAAAAATAACCCCCATGTGGTTTTTGCTAAAATTGATACTGAAGCGAATCCACGGTTAAGTAGTGCATTTAATATTCGCAGTATCCCAACCTTGGTTTTAATGAATAAAACTACGGAAGTTGCTAGAATAAGTGGTGCGTTACGTGCTAACCAATTACAAGAATGGTTAGATCAACAATTGAATGCCCATAAGTAATTCACGGGCTCGGAGTTATTGTGTCAGATTCTCATGTAAAACCTGAAGGTACACTGTCTTTACAAACCATCGCAATGCCAGCAGATACAAACTGGAGTGGTGATGTTTTTGGTGGTTGGATTGTTTCACAAATGGATTTGGCTGGTGCAATTCATGCAGAACGCTTTAGTAAAGGGCGTTGTGCAACGATTTCGATTAATCAGATGACTTTTCTTGTTCCCGTAAAAGTGGGGGATGTGATTAGTTGTTATACCAAGCTTTTAAAGGTCGGTAATACATCGATTCAAATGCAGATCGAAGTTTGGGATAGTCATGACAGTTCTCGTGCTGCCAAGCGTGTTACCGCAGGTGTATTTACTTTTGTTGCTGTAGATGTTGCGGGAAATAAACGCCAAATTCCTGAAGATGTAAAGCAGAAGTATTTAGCTTCGCAAAGTGCTTAAATGCTCAAGATAAAAAATCCCAACATTGTTTGGGATTTTTTTATGGAATAGGTGCTTAGATCGTTTGATTTAAATATTGTGTTAAAACATGGTATTGCTGTTGGCGCTTGATTCTGGAACAGCTTGTTGTACATCCCAGTGTTCAACAATTTTTCCATTTTCGACTCTAAAGATATCGACAATCGCAACACCACGATCTTGTGGATTTTGAGCTGAATGAACGTGTAAAAATACTAAGTTTCCTTCTGCGACAGCACGTTTGATTACACTTTTTGCTTCAGGATTTTTTTGGAAATACTGGGTAAAGTGATTTACAAAGGGCGCTTTACCATCTGGAACACGCGGATTGTGTTGAATATATTGGTTGCCAATATAACGATCTGCATATGCTTTAACTTGATGCTTTTGAAATACACCTTCATAAAAATCAGTCACAATGGCTTTATTTTGCTGCGCTTGTTGGGTGGTTGAATTCACTGTTAATGTGTTGTCCGTTGCAGCAGTAGCAACGTGACTTGGAGTTTGGGCACATGCAGTGAGAAACAAAATAGGGCTTAGAATGAGGCTGAGTGTAATAATTTTTCTTGATGTAGCTGATCGCATGATTATCCTCTATAGTTCAAGTCTCAATAGTTCAAGATGGTGGTGGAAATAACACCATCTTGATGAGTAAGTAAGCATGAATATAGTGAATAATCGTCACTCATTATTTGTACTTTGGTAAATTTTATACTAACTAAACAGTAAGTTTCATTTACATTTGCAGATTTGTATTTATTTCTTTTTTAGGCGTTCTTTTGACACCCAAGCCCACACCATTTGGCATTCGACAGGCTCTTTTCCAGACTCATCCATAATGGTGACTGGAACCAGTGTTTCACCTTTTTCAGAGCTTTGCATTTCTAAAATTTGTTCTTTGCTCAATGTCGCTGTTGCTGTCATATCTCCTTTAGACGGTCGTTTATATTCAATATGCATGCTTTTGATCAATACAATTGAACTATCAGGAACATTCATACCTGTGACAAAGCCTGTTGCTGTTTCAGCAATCAGCGCCATTGCAACAGCGTGTAATTGTCCAATATGGTTTTGCATAGCACGATGGTTTTTAATTTCCACCACAACTTTTGAATGACTGACTTCTAGGTACTTAATATTGGCTGTGCCCACCATAGGCACAACTCGACCAAACGCCTTACTCCAGAGCGTACTACGAATGCCTTTAGGGAATTTAGAAGTCGCTTTCACAAGTTTAGATAAACGGTTGGTCTGAGTCATGTCTTAACCTATAGTGTTGCTAAAGACCTTAGTCTTTGAAGTTATTAAATTGTAAAGGTACACCGAATTGTTGTTCTTTTAAAAATGCCATAACTTGCTGTAATGTATCGCGCTTTTTATCAGTTACACGTATCTTGTCACCTTGGATAGAAGATTGCACTTTGACACCACTTTCTTTAATGGCTTTATTAATTTTTTTTGCGGTATCTGAGTCAAGTCCATCTTTAAGCTTGATCACTTGCACAATATTTTTACCTGAAGCCATCATTTTTTGTGGATCAAGGGCTTGAATATCGATTTTACGTTTAAAGAAATGATTTTCAAGCATGCTATAGACTTGTTCACACTGGAAATCACTTTCAGTTGAAATTTTAATTTCTTTGGCTTTTTCATTAATTTCGATTGAAACGTCCTGACCACGGAAGTCAAAGCGTGTTGCAATTTCTTTTTGTGTGTTTTGAACAGCGTGATTTACTTCAAAAATCTCTAATTCTGAAACAATATCGAAAGATGGCATAGTTTAGACCTTTACAAATGGAAAGAATATCTGAGATGCTAGGGATGTTTTCTTCATTTGCCAAGTGTTGTTTACATCAAAGGAGTGCACAATGATCCGTAAATTAGAAATTACAACATTTGAGTTCCCAGAAAATGCAGTTATCTGGGATGTTCGTGATGCAAAAGCCTTTGCCGAAGGCCATGTAAAAGGGGCTGTAAATCAGCCTATAGATGGTTTAAGTGCTGAGAGCTTGACTCAAGTGAATTCGGATCAGTCCATTTACATTTTATGTGGTGGTGGAAGTAAAGCGCCTCGAGCTGCTGAAAAATTAGAGAGTTTAGATGATTCTCGTGATTACGTTGTACTTATGGGGGGAACACGTGCAGCACGTGATGCAGGTCTCCCATTAGAACAGGGTTCGTAAAAAAGCGCCGAAAGGCGCTTTTTTATTACACATAATCAATAAAAAAGAATCATGATTGAATCGGTTTAAAATAAGGTTTTTTGGCTTTTACTTTCTTTTGAAAGCGGTTTGGATTTAATTTTTGCAATAAATTTTGAGGAATTGGGCAAGCTTGATTAAGGACCAAAGCCACCAAGATTTCACTACACAAGGGCGCAAATAAAAAACCTTTAGAGCCCAGTCCAGAAAATGTATAAACCTCTTTCTCAGCTTCAACTTTTCCCAGTAATGGAAAATAGTCCAGACTTTGGGCTCGTACAGAAGCACGCCCGTGCCATTCATCAACTTTGCAGAGTGATTCTGCGTATTGTGGAAACACACTGTGGATAAGTTCATAGTTATGCACATGGTCTTCAAGCAAAACTTCAGTGTCATCACGATTGGGATAAAAAGAAGCACCTAAAATCAAATGCTGCTCATCAAGCTGCATGCAGTAGCCACCATAACTGTAGGCATATTGCGGATCTAATCGGTGTTTGGCATTGTTGAGCCAACTGACTTGTCCACGGATCGGTTTGAGTATCGGGAACTGCTCAAAAAAAGCATAGCTTTCTTTGGCACAACAGACAATCACATGATTAAAATCACCAAGATGTGTGTGCTGGCTATCTTGTAGGGTTAATTGATGATGATTCGATTGAAAAATACTATGAATGTGAGCATGTTTAAATTGAATCAGCGGATGTTCAAGGATTTGGTCTTTGAGTTGCTGGGGATAGATTGAACCCGCTTGAGTGAGCTGTAAGCTCTCTAGCGTGGTTTGTAGCTCTAAATCATCGGCTGTTTGAGTTTTGAGTAAATTTTGAGGATATTGCGCTGCTAAATCCAGTAAATGTTCAGCATTTTTTTGTGCTAATTGTTGAACAGCAATAGCACGAAAAGCCTGAAATTTTGGATAGTGCTGTAGGGCATGTTGCCAAGCCAAGGTCATTAAATGTTCCGAACTTTGCTCGATGGGGCATAGTTTCGGATTTAATAAGGCTAGAGGGTTACCAGAAGCACCTGCTAAAGGCGCTAATTGGTCGTAAATCGTAACTTGATGTCCTCTTTGGGCAAATCCCCATGCGCAGCTTAAACCTGCAACTCCAGCACCAATGATGGCGATTTGGCGTTGATTGAAATTATTTTGAGTTTTCCGTGTTTTTTTTTGAATGTTTTGCGCTGCAAGGTCCATTGACTGTGATTGATTTTCTTCGACTGCTTGCTCAGATGGATTCCAAATGGCTTTTAGCATTTCACGTTTATGACCAAAACCACGCGGACGTGAAATAGTGATTCCATGCTGTTTTAGACCCCGTTTAAGCACACCTGCTACGCTAAATGAGGCAAAAGTTGTTCCAAAATCTGACAGTCTAACAATATTGTTTAAAACTTTGTCTTCCCACATGTCTGGATTACAAGAGGGTGCAAATCCATCTAAAAACCATGCATTAACTTGTTGGGCTTTTACCATTGCAGGAAATACATCATGTGCATCACCTAACCACAGATCAATTGAAAAACGCGCTTCAGGAAAGCTTAAACGGTGACAACCAGCGATGGGCAATGGATAGTGTTGAATCAATTGATCAGAAAATTGTTGAAGTTCAGTCCAGACCTTTAACGCACGGGTTAAATCCTGTTTAGACAAGGGGAACTTCTCTACACTGATCACATGTAAGTGGCTGTGATTATCTGGACGAACATTGTGCCAAAGTTGCCACAATGCCAAAATATTTAATCCTGTACCAAAGCCAGTTTCACCAACACAGAAGTATTCAAAATCATCTAAATCTGCAAGTCGTGTTGAAAGATCATTACCATTCAAAAATACGTGTTGGGTTTCAAGTAACCCGTTGTCTTTAGAAAAATAGACATCACCAAATTGTTTGGAAATTGGAACTTCAATTCCATCAATACATTGCCAGTCTAAATCGGCAGTTTGAATGGCATTTGACAAAGCAGATTACCTTTTGATAATTAAAATGAAAAAACCTGACATTTCGCAGTATCAGGTTATAGCGTGAAACTTTTTAAGCATAATGTCGAAGCAGTGGCTTACCACTGACGACGACGTTTGGTATAGATATAGCTTGCGATTAAAAAGCCAAGTAAAACACCAACAGCAATGGTCGCAGCACCATATAAGAACATTTGCGCACTTTGTTCACTTTGTAGAACTTGAACTTGTACACCCAGATTGTCATTTTTGAGTTGTAATTCTTGGTTCTGTGAAAGGGCTTCTAAATTGGCCTTTTCAAGTTGCTGTAAACGTGTTGCTTGGTCTTTAACCAAAGCTTTAGCTTTGGCATCTTGAGACGCTTTTTCTTTGCTAATTTGTTCAGCCGTTAAAGGTTTATTTTCTTGTGCTTGCGCCTGCGTTTGGGTGCTGGAATTTGCACCTGCTACAGCAGGAATAATACTCGGTTTTGGTGGTGCAACAGGTTGGGCCGCCTGAGTAGGCGCTGCCGTCGTTGCTTGAGTCGCTGAAGATTGAGTAGGCTCAGCCGATACAACAGGTGATAAAAGTACAAAAGAACTTAAAGTCAGGCTAAGTAAGCTTTGGACGACAACGCGCATTATGTTATCCCTTAGGTAATGCTTTATTGAATGGTTTAACATCAATATGACTATAAATCCCTTCTTTTAAGAAAGGTTCATCTTTTAACCATTCATCCAAAGCTTCACGGCTGTCAAAATCGAGAATTAAAGTACTGCCATAAAAACCTGCTTGTGGATTTTCACGATCAATCGGCATCGCGCCAGCCACGATGACACGGCCTTCAGCATCTAACTTCTCGAGTCGAGCTAAATGTTGTGGGCGTACAGCAAGACGTTTTTCTACTGTACCTGCTTGATCTGTACACGTAATTACAAATAATGGCATGATATTTCTCGATTTTTTAAAACACTTTATTCATCAGTGGATCTAAGGTGTTTTCGTAATATAACAAATTGGGCTATCATAAAGGAAATCATCAGTATCATGTCACCAAATACTGTAAATTCTCCCCAATATTTTCCATCCATAAAAATAAATGCAAAGAAAATATGCAATAAAGCTGTTGTGATAAATAAGCCTGCCCAAGCAAAATTGAGTTTTAGCCATCCATTTGGTGTTAAATCTAATATTGGATCTAATAACCGTTGAATGAGAGGCTTTTTATCTTTGGCAAAATATGGTGAACCGATCAAAATTGTCGCAAATACAAAATTAATAAGAATTGCTTTTAATTTAATATAAGTTGCATCTCTTAATGCAAGCGTAATGCCTCCCATTACGATTGTTATTAATAAGATAATCCACTGTTGTTTTTCAAGTTTAAATTTTTGATGGATAAACAACCCACCATAAATAATGATCATAGATAGAACTAAACCAGTAGTTGCAACTAATATGTCATTGTTATTGGTTCCACCCGTATAATCTATTAATTGTAATAGCGGGTGATGACTATCTTTAGGATCAACCGTTTTAAGTAAATAGTAAAAAATAATGAGGGGCACAAAGTCTAAAAGTGCTTTCATGTTAAAGTATCTAGTCTGTTCAGGTTGATGGGATAGTATAAAAGATGCAAGGCATAGATTTACATACTCACAGTAATATTTCTGATGGGACTCTGACGCCAAAGTTATTGGTTCAAGCTGCCATCGAGAAAAGCATACATACACTTGCATTGACGGACCACGATAGCATGGATGGCTTAATACAAGCTGAACAATTTGCAAAAAATCAACCAATTCAAATCATTTCAGGTGTAGAAATCTCCAGTCAATGGTCCAGACCAGAGACTAAAAAAAGTTATGGTGTGCATATTGTTGCACTCAATATGCAAAATCCTGAACCATTACAACAGCTTTTAACGCAACAGAAGAAAATTCGTGCTGAGCGAGCCAAGCAAATCTGTGATCTGCTAATTCCTTTGATTCATCAGGATATTTATGCAGAAGTTGTGGCAAAGGTAGATGGTGAACCTGATCGGATTACTCGGACGCATATTGCCAAGACCCTTGTAGAAAAGGGTTTTGTTCAGCGCGCACAGCAGGCATTTGATAAATACATTAAGGAAGGTAAAAAAGCCTATGTGAAATTTGATGGTTTAGGTTTAGCAGAAACCATTCAGGTGATTCATGAGAGTCAAGGTTTTGCAGTATTGGCACATCCAACACGTTATGATTTATCAGCAACAAATACTCGTTATTTAATTGAAATATTTGCACAATATGGCGGTGATGCTGTTGAGCTTCCACCCGCAATGGAACCCGCTTCAACACGACAAATGGTCGATCGAATGATTGCTGAACACGGTTTAAAAGTGTCTGTGGGGAGTGATTTCCATGGTGACAATATGCCTTGGATTAAATTAGGCAATATTCCACGTGTCAAAGAAGGGCAAGTTGGGATTTGGGAGAGTTTCCGATAATACACCATGATGATGTATTCAAATACTTAGATTTTGAATGAGATCAGTTTTTTGAAAGGCATCTCATTTGAATGAAACAAAAAATCCCTCTAGAGCAGAGGGATTTTTTGTTGATTATAAAATCAACTTTCTTTAACGGTATAAGGGTTTTCAAAGCCTAGTTTTTTCAAGATTTCAATTTCGAGTGCTTCCATTTCCTCGGCATCATCATCTGAAGTTTCATGGTCATACCCCATTAAATGTAATGTGCCATGAACCAGCATATGAGTGAAATGCTCAATCGGTGTTTTTTGTTGTTCAATCGACTCTTGTAAAACCACGGGGATGCAAATGACTAAATCACCGATGGGTAATGCATCGAGCATGGGTAAAACTTCTTCAGGAATTTCACTTGGAAAAGACAATACATTGGTGGGTTTGTCTTTTTCACGATATTCAAAATTTAATTTGTGACTTTCATCTTCATCAACACACGCAATTCCGATTTCACAATCTTGGTCTACATCAATATGACGTAGCGTTGTTTCAATGACTTTTTTTACATAGACACGTTTGAGCACCAATTCTGGTGCTTCAAACGCTTGTTGCAACGATAAGCTAAGTTTCAAAAACAGTCCTTAAACATTTTCCTGATTTGCAGCAGTATGTTCTTCATGTTGAGCATCTGCGGCAGAATCATTTTCAGAAATTAAGGCTTCTTGACGTGCTTTACGTTCTGCACGTGCTTCAGCACTTAAACGGTATTGTTCACTATCCCATCCTTCATAAGCCTCTACAATTTTTTGTACCAGCTGGTGACGAACGACATCTCGGGAATGGAAGCGAGTGATGTGAATTTCTTTGATCTTTTCGATGATACGCAATGCGTGAGCAAGACCAGACTGTTGCCCGCGTGGTAAATCGACCTGTGTAATATCCCCAGTGATCACTGCACGAGAACCAAAACCTAAACGGGTCAAAAACATCTTCATCTGTTCAGGGGTGGTGTTTTGTGCTTCATCGAGAATCACAAAGGAATGATTTAATGTACGACCACGCATATAAGCAAGCGGTGCAACTTCAATCACTTGGCGCTCAATCAGTTTTGCAACTTTTTCAAAGCCAAGCATTTCATACAATGCATCATAAAGCGGGCGTAGATATGGGTCGATCTTTTGGCTTAAATCACCCGGCAAGAAACCGAGTTTTTCCCCAGCTTCAACAGCAGGGCGAACCAAAAGGATACGTTGAATTTCATTACGTTCTAGCATATCTACCGCAGCAGCGACTGCAAGATAGGTTTTACCTGTACCTGCAGGGCCGATCCCGAAAGAAATATCGCTTTGTAGAATACGTTGTACATAACGTTTTTGATTGGCACCACGAGGATTGATTCGACCTTTACGCGTTTGCAACCAGACATCATCTAAACCGGTATGCTCATTGTCTGAAAGGTCGTCTTGTAACTCACGGTCAGTTTGGCTGCCTTGAATCATCAAATGAATCGTATCAGCACTGATTTGCTGAGAGAGTTCAGCTTCTGCATGCAAACGCTGCAATAAACCTTCAGCTCTCTCAACGGCTTCTAAATCACCATCGATATAGAAGTTATCGTTGCGATGAGAAATGTTGACATTTAAACGTTGTTCGATTTGTTTCAGATGACCGTTATAAGCACCTAGCATGCTTTTTAAACGTTCAACTGAAATACCTGGAAAAGCTACTGTACGTCGAATCGCTGCAGTCAAGAGATATCCTTTTTAAAGTAAAGTCTATACCCTTACATTACGCCACGTCAGGCTCAAGATTCAAGAGTTCTCCATAAACTAAATTTAGGGTCTTAATCTCTGTAACCTCAATCTCTGCAAAGCGTCCGACCCAAGAGGCGTCACCTACAAATGTTACTAAACGTGTATTGTCAGCTGTACCGACCAATAAATTTGGATCTTTATTGGAAACATTTTCAACCAATACACGTTGAATGGTCCCTAACATCGCATCGGTTTTACGAATACTTGATTGTTTAATCCAGTGTTGAACTTTGGCTAAACGTTCTTTCTTGACTGCATCAGAGGTGTCATCAGGTAATTCAGACGCTGGTGTGCCAGGACGTTTTGAATAAACAAAACTATAAGAATGATCAAAGTCTAAATCTTGGATAAACTGATAGGTTTCTTCAAAATGTGCATCAGTTTCACCAGGGAAGCCGATAATAAAATCTGAAGATAAATGCATATCTGGACGAGCTTTACGCAGTTTGGCAATTTTTTCGATATAGACATCAATGGTGTGGTTACGTTTCATCGCTTGTAACACATCATTTGAGCCGCTTTGTACAGGTAAATGCAGATGTGAAACCATTTGTGGTAGGTCACGGTAGCATTGAATCAAATCTTCATTAAATTCGAGCGGATGTGATGTTGTATAACGTAAACGACCGATTCCTGGAATTTCTGCAACCAAACGTAATAAATCCGCAAAGGTACAAATTTCACCTTCAAAAGTTTCACCACGGTAGCCATTTACATTTTGTCCTAAAAGGCTAATTTCACGAACGCCTTTTTCAGCCAAACCGGCGATTTCTGCCAAGACATCATCCAAAGGACGAGAAACTTCTTCACCACGAGTATAGGGAACCACACAGAAAGAACAGTACTTCGAACAACCTTCCATGATTGAAACAAACGCTTTGTAACCTTCAACACGCGGTTCAGGTAAAAAGTCGAATTTTTCAATATCTGGGAATGAAATATCTACAAGTTTAATTTTGTCTTTCTTCGGCTTTTCAATTTGCTCAACATGCTGATCCAGCATTTGCGGTAAACGGTGCAAGGTTTGAGGGCCAAAAACCATATCGACATACGGTGCACGTTTTTGAATGTTGTCGCCTTCTTGAGAAGCAACACATCCACCAACACCGATGACGAGATCAGGATTTTTTTCTTTTAATTTGCGCCAGCGACCCAATTCAGAAAATACTTTTTCTTGGGCTTTTTCTCGAATTGAGCAGGTATTCATTAATAGGATATCTGCGTCACTTGGATCTTTGGTTAAAATATAACCGTGCGAGTCACCTAAAAGATCTGCCATACGATGACTGTCATACTCATTCATCTGACACCCTTGCGTTTCGATATACAGTTTTTTTACTGCACCGTCGGCTGGGGTGTGCTGTGGCTGGGTTACAGTGTTTTCTGAGGCAGCTTTGGCACCATTGGGAATGAAGGTTTGAACCGTCATGGAGGCGTCTTTCCTATGAATAAAGGGAATTTTGAATGTGTACTAAGCCTGCTATTTTAACAGACTCATAAAAGGCGCGCCATTTTATAGCATTTAGAGTGAACTCAGGAAAATATTTAGCGGCTATTGCCATTTATTGGATTGTAGGGCATTGAAAATGAAAATTATGAAGAAAAAATAGAGAACAATATTAATGATGAATCATAAGGTTACATAACACAACAGTAGAAATGGATTAGAATAATTAAACTAGGCACAAATAAGTGCATCAGTATGTTAAAGGCACATCATGCAGGTTGAGAGAAAAACGGTGTTAAAGCAGCAACTTAAGCAAAATAAATTAAAACTTTACCTTTTAGGAACAGTTGCATGTACAAGCCTGCAAGTGGCTCATGCTGTTGAAGAGCAGTTTAATGATGCTTTACGCAATGCAAATAATCCAAGTGCTTTAGAACAATATCGTTCTTCAATGCAAAATGATGCTTTGGGCTATTATCCTGAGTATTGGTCACTGAATTCAAATCTCGCTTTTCAACCTTCTGCAAATATTATTAGCTTTGCGCAACGTTATCCTCAATCGGCGATGGCGGAAAAGTTGGCTGCGGATTATGTCGAAGAGAAGGTTAAACAAGCAGATTACGCCAGCGCGCAGCCTGTATTGCAATATGTCTCTAATCCAGATCAAGCAGAACGTTGTGCCGTTGCTCAAGTTCGTGCGAAAACTGGTGACGTTTTAGTCTACGCTGAATTTAAAGATGTTTGGTTGGCAACCAACTCTCAACCTGAATCATGCAATGGTTTAGGTCGCATGATGCTTAGTAGTCCACTCATGACTGCCCAAGATCGCCAACAACGATTATATGCGCAATTGAGAGCAGGGCAGTCTGGTCTAGCCATCGCTACCGCACAAACGATTGGCGTTAATTTATCGTTAACTCAATTGAACCAAATCCAAGCGAATCCATTAAATTATTTATGGTCTGCACCAAAAAACAATGTAGAAGAATATGCTTATTTGGTTTATGCACTGGGTCGTGCAGCAGATACGGATTTAACCAGCGCTTTGCAGTCGGTACCTAAGTTAGTTCAGGGCGTACCAGCAGATGTGCAAAAATATATTTATCGTACTGTCGGTTATATCGGCGGAACGACCGTTATGAAAAATAATTTTAATCGTGAAGTACTGCAAAATTTTGATGCAAGCTATGGTGCGCCTTTCAGTGCAGAAGAAGCAGAAGTTTATGCACGACAAGCCATTCGATTTGGGGCTTGGGAAAGTGTGATTCGTGCAATAGACAGTATGAGCGTGACACAAAAGCAAGAAGACCGTTGGCAATACTGGTTGGCACGTGCTTCAGAACAACGCAATGATGCACAATCTAAAAGAACCGCCAAAGATATCTATCAACGATTGGCAATGTCGGGTGATGATTATCATAATTTGCTTGCCAAAGATCATTTGGGGCAAAAATATAATGATAGCCCTGCCAGAGAACAGCCTTCAACTGATGATCAGCAACGCTTAAATAGCGATATTCATTTCCGTCGTGCATTTACTTTGCGAAATATTAATGCGCCTGCGACTTATACCAATAGGGAATGGAACTGGGCGGTACGTCAGGCATACTTAAAACATGATGATGGGTTACTGCTTGCTGCGGCAAAACGTGCAACTGATATGGGCTGGTATGATCGTGCAATTTACGCAGCAGAACGTACTGAGAAAAAACATAACTATGTTTATCGTTATGCCACACCTCATCAGTCGTTGGTGGTGAGTCATAGCCGTAATGCGGGTATTGATCCTGCTTGGGCCTATGGTTTAATGCGCCAAGAAAGCCGTTTTGTGACTGCTGCTCGCTCACATGTTGGTGCAGGTGGTTTGATGCAAATCATGCCAGGCACTGCAAAGTTGGTGGCAAAACAAATGGGTGAAACTTATAATCCTGCTGCACTCAGTGATGCCAATACCAATATTCGCTATGGTACTTTCTATCTGTCGATGATTCATGGTCAATTAAGCAGTAATCCTGTCTTGGCAACTGCAGGGTATAATGCTGGGCCAAATCGCGCGAAGCGTTGGCAGCCCGATTATCAAAATCTTTCAGCAGATCAATATACAGAATCTATTCCTCTGAATGAAACACGTGACTATGTCAAAAATGTGATGACCAATGCAGCACATTATGGAATCTTGTTGGGACAAGGGCCTCAAGCGATTGAAAGCCGTATGCCTGTTATTCCAACCCGTGTTTCACAATAAAATTATTTGGACTTGGATGAAACTTTGTTGGTAAATCAATGATTTTCAAAATTTTGCGTAAATTGAAACAATCTTGCTTAGCATGGAGCTTATGCTTTGCGGCATTGTTTGGGCTCAATGTGCAGTTACATGCTGCACCGCAATTACAAGGCTATGTCATGCAAGTCCAGTTGACACCTGCTGTCTGTGCACTTGATTCTTCAAAACAAAAGCAACGCAAATGTCTCGAAGGTTATTCATTGACAATCACAGGTCTGTTGCCTGAAACGACAGAGCGGAATTGCACCACCAATACATCTGCAAGTTTAACCCCTTTACAAGCTAAGGTGGTTGCACGGGTAATGCCTGAGGAAAATGCACGTATTCAATTGTGGCGTAGTGTGGGTGGCTGTGTTCCAATGAATGCGAGTCAATATTTTAGAACTGTGATTAATTTGGCAGATCGTTTGAAAATTCCTGCAGATTTAACCAGCTCTGAAAACAAGAATGTGCAACATAATGCGTTAAAAACTCAATTTGTTAGATTAAACCCGGGAATGAATAACGACAGTATCCGTTTTACTTGTCAAAGTTCATCATCAAACCCAGTGTTAACCGAGGTTCAAGTGTGTTATCGGGTCAATGGTCAGTATAAACAATGTTCAAATCACATTGTTTCAAACTGCCCAAATACATTCTCGATCAAAGGGACTTATTAGTTCTTCTGAGGAATTTTATTTATATTTCCTATCATACTTTTGTTGAAAAGCATTCTCTTTTACATGCAACTGTTAAAGGATTGGAGTACAATCTTTGCCGTTTATGATAATTCGATTAAAACGGATTTAACCGTTTAATCACATTAACGATCCTCATTGGAGATAATTACATGAAGCAACCTGTTCGCGTTGCCGTTACTGGCGCAGCTGGTCAAATCGGTTACAGCTTATTATTCCGTATCGCTAGCGGTGAAATGCTTGGTAAAGACCAACCCGTTATTTTGCAATTGTTAGAAGTTCCATTTGAGAAAGCTCAAGCTGCGCTTAAAGGCGTAATGATGGAATTAGATGACTGTGCTTTCCCATTATTGGCTGGCATGATCGGTACTGATGATCC